>ERZ773241.11-NODE-11-length-200060-cov-20.591460_pt1 | contig 200060 bp, 166 predicted proteins | sample MGYA00580989_ERZ773241 | MGnify/ENA primary metagenome ERZ773241 (study PRJEB29015, sample SAMEA2737804) | human gut metagenome | biome: human gut; feature: human-associated habitat; material: faeces | place: China | collected 2012 ... | reverse complement strand
AGTAAAATCAAGGATTTTCGGGGATTTGTAGGGAGTCAAAAATGCCCCTCGGGGGGGGCTTCTCCTAAGCGGTAGGCCGGAGGTTCAAATCCTCTACGGGACGCCAAAAGCTGCAAGCCACCCGGCCTTGCGGCTTTTTCTTTGCTTTTCCACGGCAGAAATTTGGCTGCCGCAGGCAGGTAAGTCTTGACTAACAGCCAGGCAATCCAGTACAGTAAAGAGATAGAAATATATGGAGAAAAGGAGACCGACCGATGACGCTGAAAGAACTGGAAGTTGGCAAAAGCGCCGTAATCCGGCGCGTGGGCGGCGAGGGCGCGCTGCGCCAACATTTTTTGGATATGGGCATGATCCCCGGAGCAGAGGTAACGGTCATCAAGCTGGCGCCCATGGGCGACCCGATGGAAGTACAGGTGCACGGCTATGAGCTGACCCTGCGCCTGGCAGAAGCGCAGCAAATCGATATTCAGCCCATTGGGCGCCGCAGCCGCAGTCACACATTCAAAGACCGAGCCAAGGACCAGGACCACCCGGGACTGGGCGAAAACGGCAAATTCCACAGCAAAGCGGACGAGCACCCCTTACCGGACGGTACCGTGCTGACCTATGCACTGGTGGGCAACCAAAACTGCGGCAAGACGACCTTGTTTAATCAACTGACCGGTGCCAAGCAGCATGTGGGCAACTTTCCCGGCGTAACCGTGGATCGCAAAAGCGGCGCCATTCGCGGCTACCCAAACACGGAGGTTACGGACCTGCCGGGCATCTATTCCATGTCGCCCTTCAGCAGCGAGGAGATCGTCTCCCGCAACTTTGTGCTGCAGGATAAGCCCACGGCCATCATCAACATTGTGGACGCCACCAACATTGAGCGCAACCTGTATCTGTCCATGCAGCTGCTGGAAATGGGAATACCCATGGTCATTGCGCTGAATATGATGGATGAGCTGGTGGGCAACCGCGGCTCTATTGATGTAAACACCATGGAGGCCATGCTGGGGGTGCCGGTCATTCCCATCTCCGCCGCCAAGAATGAGGGCGTAGACGAGCTGATTCGCCACGCCGTTCATGTGGCCAAGCAGCAGGAGCCGCCGCTGAAGCAGGACTTTTGCGACAAAGACGACCACGGCGGTGCCGTGCACCGATGTATTCACGCCGTAATCCACCTGATTGAGGACCACGCTGCGCTCGCCGGGCTGCCGGTACGCTTTGCCGCTACCAAGGCCATTGAGGGCGACGCGCTGATCCTGCAGCAGTTGCAGCTGGATCGCAACGAGCAGGAGATGCTGGAGCACATTGTCCGCCAAATGGAAACGGAGCGCGGGCTGGACCGCAGCGCCGCCATTGCAGATATGCGCTTTGACTTTATCGAGCGGCTGTGTGCACAGACGGTGATCCGCCCCCAGGAGAGCAAGGAGCGAATTCGGAGCGAAAAGATCGACCGCATTCTCACCGGGCGTTATACCGCCATTCCCTGCTTTATCGGCATTATGGTGCTGGTATTTTACTTAACCTTCAATGTGATCGGCGGCGGACTGCAAAAACTGCTGGAGCTGGGGATCGACCGTCTGTCCGCCCTAACGGACACGGCGCTGACCCAGCTGCATGTGAACCCGGTCATCCACAGTCTGGTGATCGACGGTATCTTTACCGGCGTGGGCAGTGTGCTCAGCTTTCTGCCCATCATCGTCACCCTGTTTTTCTTCCTGTCTTTAATGGAAGACAGCGGCTATATTGCCCGCGTGGCCTTTGTAATGGACAAGCTGCTGCGCAGGATCGGCCTGTCCGGCAAGAGCATCGTGCCCATGCTCATCGGCTTTGGCTGCACCGTGCCGGCGGTCATGGCCACCCGCACCTTAACCAGCGAGCGGGATCGAAAGATGACCATTCTGCTCACGCCCTTTATGAGCTGTACCGCCAAACTGCCCATCTACTCCTTCTTTGTCAGCGTCTTTTTCCCGGGCAAGGGCGGGCTGATCATGTCCGGGCTGTACCTGCTGGGGATCCTGGTCGGCATTGGGGCCGCCTTTCTCTATAAAGACACCCTGTTTCGCGGCGAGCCCATCCCCTTTGTCATGGAGCTGCCCAACTACCGTCTGCCCAGTGTAAAAAATGTGGGTCAACTGCTGTGGGAAAAGGCCAAGGATTTTTTGCAGCGGGCATTCTCCGTCATTCTCATTGCCACGGTGGTGGTTTGGTTCCTGCAAAGCTTTGACCTGCAGCTAAATATGGTATCCGACTCGGCCGACAGCATTTTGGCCCGGATATCCGGCATTCTGGTTCCGCTGTTTGCGCCCCTGGGTCTGGGCGACTGGCGCATTTGCACCGCCCTGATCAGCGGCTTTATGGCCAAGGAAAGCGTTGTCTCCACCCTGGAGGTCCTGTTTGGCGGCACCATCGGCAGCATTTTGTCGCCGCTGTCCGCCGGGTCGCTGCTGGTATTCAGCCTGCTGTACACCCCCTGCGTGGCGGCGGTGGCCTCCGTGCGGCGGGAACTGGGCGGCAAGTGGGCTGCCGGACTGGCGCTGTGGCAGTGTTTGATTGCGTGGGTGGTTGCCTTTGTGATCCACGGGATCGGAGCGCTGCTGTGAATATTTGGGACATTCTGCTGCTGGCAGCCATTGGAACGGCGCTGTTCTTTGCTGTCCGCGCCTTAATTCGGCGCAAAAACTGCGGCTGTACCGGCTGCGAAAGCTGTAACCGCTGCGCCCATTGCCGAAAAAACGAACGCAAGCAAAAACCGAAATCATAAAAAAAGCAAAAAGGAAAGCACGCTGTCTGCCTGCTTTCCTTTTTTTGCACAACCAAACGCCTTTATACCTATTGTGTTGTGCCGCCTGTAATTTTACACATTTTCCACCGCGTTTTCCCCAAATAAAGCCGGTTGCTGTGTGGAAAACCCCAATATGCCCGCTGCAAAGCACAAAGCAGAAAAAGCGCCCGGCAAAACCGGGCGCCTGCCAAAAGGGGAGAAATGGGTGCGCCGCCATTCGACGACCGCCTGCTTAAATATCGTCCCGCTTCAGGGTTTCAATAATATTGTCCTTTTTGATTTTGTCCAGCGCGTACAGCAGGGCCACACCGATCACGGCAAACACCGCCAGCGCCGCCGCCAGATAATAATACCAGCGGAAGGTATAGCCGTAGTCAAAGGAGCTGCCCAATATCTTGTACATCAGGAAATCCAGCCCCAAGCTAACCGGCAAGCCCCATACCAGCGCCATAACGCCGTAGCGAATATTCTCCAAATAAATGGACTTCTTAAAGGAACGGGGCGTCATACCCACGCTCTTAATCATAGCGAACTCTCGGCGCCGCTCCTCCATACCGGAAGAAATGGTATTGATAATGTTCATAACGGAAATCAGGGTAATCAGGGTAATAAACCCATAGCCAAAGGTCATCACCACCACATTCAGCGCCTGCATGGTCTGCGCCTGTGCCGCCGCGTCATAGCCGGTATGGCTGATGCCGTTTTGTACCTCATCCAGCACATCGGACACCCGGTTATACACATCGTCATGGTCCTGGGCAGTGATATAGTACCGGGCATAGCCGACAGCGTTGCCCGTTGCCAAAACAGACGGAAAATGCACCAGATAGCTGTGCATGGGCACCACCAAAGTGGGGCGCATAAAGCTGCCTAAAAGATTGCTTGCTTCCTTGTTCATCTGGGCAGCCACCTTTGCCGTGTACTTGGCATACAACTCGTTGCCCTCACTGTCATAGCCCTCCATAGAGCCGGTAAAGGTTTGACCTACCAAGCTGCCTTGCAAGGGGTTTAACACCAGTCTTTGCTTCTTCTCCGTTGCCACTTGCACCCGGTTGATTAAAATACCCGTGGGGATTTTGTCATCCTGACAAACAGACGGGTCTATGCCTGCCTCCTTTGCCAAGGCGGCAAAGGTGTCGTTGTCCACACCCAACACATTCACGGAGCGGTCCATATTGGCTTTCTTTGCCTCCGCCGTCAGTTGCTTATCCAAGCCGTCCACCATCATCTGATTATCGGCACAAATACGAATACTCTCAATTCCGGGCACATCGCTGACCTTCCGATTAACTTGCTCCACCTGGGCAACGGTCAACGGCCCGTCGGTATTAAAAATGCTCTCGTACACATCAAAGCCCATACCGTCGTACTCATTGTCAAGGGCGTTGGTGAGCATACTGGTAAAGTTGGCGGTGCTGAGAAACAGAATGACGCTGACTGCCAGGGCAAACACCACCGTGCGGGAGCGCTTGGCGTTGCGCTTGTAGTTCTTTACCGCCAGCACATCCTCAAAGCCAAAGAGCTTTTGGCGCAGGCGAGAGGTTTTCAGCTTCTTTGCCTTTTTCACCTTCACGGTGTTGGTTTGGCGCAGCGCCTCAATGGGCGTTATCTTAGACGCCCGGTGCGCCGGAATCCAGGCGGAGATAAAGATGGTTAGGGCGCTGATGAGCACGCTGCCAACTAAAATCTTCCAGTTCACAATGGCGTGCAGCCGCACACTGTCGCCAGTGGCCACCATAACGGTTTTCATAAAGCTGTCGCTAAGGGCACGCAGGGTAACGGCAATGCCGCCGATGCCGCAAAGAATACCGATGGGAATACCGATACAGCCTAAAATAAAGCCCTCAAAATACACGCTGCCCCGCTTTTGCACCCGGGTAGCGCCTACGCTGGCCAGCATACCCAAGTACCGTGCCCGCTGCTGATAAGACACCGCAAAGCTGTCATAGATCATAAACACGGAGGCAAATACGATAATCAGCAAGATAATGGCTACAAAGCCGTACAACGCCCGCGTGACCCCGTCGCTCATTTGCACGCCGTTGTACATCAGATAGTCCGTATGAATCGTATAGAGGTCGGACCCATCGTTGTTTACTGCCTTGCCGTATACGGCCTTAGCGGCAGCCTTTATGTCCGTTGGCGTGTTGCTGCCCAAAGGGGTAAACTGCACATGGGCAATGTAAGTGCCCATGGCGTCCGTTACCGTATCATCCAGCCCGCAAAAGGCGCTGTAAAAGCCGGTGAGCTGGTTGTCATTCTCCAAAATCCCGCAGATGGTATAGGTGCGCTGTGCCGTCTCCGGCTCAACCTGCGGATCGGCGGAATAGGTGGTAAAGGGCAAAGTGACCGTGTCGCCCACTTTCCACTTTAAGTCATTGCGGGTGATAAAGCTCTTGGTCACCAGCAGCTCCCGGGCGGTTACCGGCAGGCGGCCGGTGGCGGGCTTCATACTGTATATCGTAAAAAGATTTTGGTTGCAAGCCAGCACATCGGTGCGGCTTTTGCTGCTGTCCGAATCTGCCTTACTGCTGATCTCGCCCAGATCCATAGACAAACCGATGGCCTTTACATTCTTTTGCTTTGCCAGGGTCTGCACATCCTTGCTTTTCAGCTCGTTATACTTGGCATGCCAGGCGCCGTCATAAGAGGCGGTGATCTCACCCATGGTGTTCATCAGTGACTCCACGCTGGTAAACACCGCCGTCACCATCGCCACACTGATGATAATGCCAAACAGGGTGATGACGGTGCGCTTTTTGTTCGCCCATAAGTGGCGCCAAGTTAACTTATTGATGATCTTCACTGGCGGATCACCTCATCCTTCACAATTTTGCCGTCCTCAACGGCAATCACCCGGTCTGCGTCCAACGCAATGCGCTCGTCATGGGTAATAATAATAACCGTTTGGTTCAGTGCCTTGTTGAACTGACGCAGCAGCTCCACAATTTCTTTTGAGTTTTTGCTGTCCAGATTACCGGTAGGCTCATCCGCCAGCAAAATGGCAGGATTGTTCATCAGCGCACGGCCGATAGACACCCGCTGCTGCTGCCCGCCGGACAGCTCTGAGGGCAGATGCCCCAGTCTGTGCTGCAAGCCCAGCACCTGCACCAAGGAATCAAAGTGCGCCCGGTCCACCTTTTTGTCATCCAGCAGCAAGGGCAGCGTCATATTTTCCTCTACGGTCAAAATAGGAATCAAATTGTAAAACTGATAAATCAGACCGATTTGGCGGCGGCGGAAGATTGCCAGCGCCGTCTCGTCCAAGGTGGTAATATCCGTTCCGTCCACATACACATGCCCGTCCGTAGGCGTATCCACACCGCCCAGAATATGCAGCAGGGTGCTTTTGCCGGAGCCGGACGGTCCGATGATGGCAACGAACTGTCCTTTCGGCACGGTAAAGGACACATCGTCCAGCGCCCGTACCTCCGTATCGCCCTTACCGTAAATTTTAGATAAGTGCTCAATTCTCAAAATGTCCATAATGGCTCTCCTTTTCGCTTTGTTGCCCTCATTATACCCGGCCAAAGTGTCAGCTCGGTGACAGTTTTGGTGACAATTTTGTCATCTTTCCCCCTGCGGGAGATAAGATCCGGCTTTGCTCCGTTTCTTTTATACCATATCTTGTATGCCCCTGGCAAGCACCCACTATTTTGCAAAATCTCTTTACAACGGCGGGGGTTTGTGCTATAATTGGCTCGCTGTGTACGGATCACACGGTATCGGGTGCAAGCTCCTACGGAGAGTCACCGATCCCGTAACTGTGTCCTCCGCCAATCGGCAAATACTGTAATGAGGTGAAAGATTATGACACAAGCTGAGAAGCAAGAAATCATCAAGGCTTACGCAACCCACGAGGGCGACACCGGTTCTCCCGAGGTACAGGTAGCTGTGCTGACCACTCGTATTAACGAGCTGACCGAGCACCTGAAGACCCACAAGAAGGATCATCACTCCCGCCGCGGTCTGCTGAAAATGGTTGGTCACAGACGCAACCTGCTGGTTTATCTTTACAACAAGGATGTAGAGAGATACCGTAGCCTGGTGAAGAAGCTGGGTATCCGCGATACCATCGACAAGTAAGAACGCGCAAGCAGACGACGGAGCACTTCTGTCGTCTGCCTTTTTTGTCCAAGGCAAAATCGTATCTTCCAAGGAGGTTCTACTAATAGTAGTAAATTGAGGTCACCGGGTGCGGCGGCTTGAATTTATTACTATTGTGCCTCCTTGATGATAAATATTATTTATGAAAGAGGTAACCAAATGTTTTTCAAGAACTACAAAGTTTGGGAAACGGAACTGGCCGGCAGAAAGCTGACCCTGGAGACCGGCAAAATGTGCGGTCTGGCCGGTGCGTCCATTATGGCCCGCTACGGCGACACCAATGTGCTGTGTAACGTGACCATGAGCGCCAAACCCCGCGAGGGCGTGGATTTCTTCCCCCTGAGCGTGGATTATGAAGAGAAGATGTATTCCGTGGGTCGGATCCCCGGTTCTTTCCAGCGCCGTGAGGCTCGTCCTTCTGAGAAGGCCATCCTCACCTCCCGCTGCATTGACCGCCCCATTCGTCCCCTGTTCCCCAAGGATATGCGCAACGATGTAAGCGTTGTGGCTACCGTAATGAGCGTGGATCCGGATTGCTCTCCGGAGATCACCGCCATGATCGGTGTGTCCGCTGCCATTGCCATCTCCGACATTCCGTGGGACGGCCCCATCAGCGGTGTGAATGTGGGTCTGGTAGACGGCCAGATCGTCATCAACCCCACTCTGGAGCAGCGCGCCCATAACGATCTGAACCTGACCGTGGCTTCCACCGGTGACCTGGTGGCTATGATCGAGGCCGGCGGTAACGAGATCGACGACGACACCATGTTCAACGCCATTATGGCCGGTCATGAGGAGAATAAGAAGATCGTTGCCTTCATCAACGGCATTGTTGAGGAAGTGGGCAAGCCCAAGAAGAGCTTCCAGTCCTCCGACCCGGATCCGGCGATCCTGCAAGAGATCGAGGACTTCTGCATTGAAGATGTGAAGAAGGCTCTGGATACCGACGACAAAAATGTGCGCGACGAGCGCCTGCGCCCCATCTATGACGCAGTACACGAGAAGTTCGATGATCGCTTCGAGGGCGAAGAGGGCAAGATCGAGGAGATCCTGTACCTGGTACAGAAGCATGTGGTGCGTGCTTGGCTGAAAGACGAGCACAAGCGTGTGGACGGCCGCGGCATTGACGACATTCGTCCCCTGAACGCAGAGATTGACCTGCTGGCCAGAGCCCACGGCTCCGGTATGTTCACCAGAGGCCAAACCCAGGTGCTGTCTGTGACCACCCTTGGCCCCATGAACGACGCCCAGCAGCTGGACGGTCTGGATGAGCAGACCGAAAAGCGCTATATGCACCACTACAACTTCCCCAGCTACTCTGTGGGTGAAACCAAGCCCTCCAGAGGCCCGGGCCGCCGCGAGATCGGCCACGGCGCACTGGCAGAGAAGGCACTGCTGCCGGTTCTGCCCTCTGTGGACGAATTCCCCTATGCCATCCGCGTAGTGTCTGAGGTGCTCAGCTCCAACGGCTCCACCTCTCAGGGCTCCATCTGCGGCTCCACCCTGTCTCTGATGGCTGCCGGCGTGCCCATTAAGGCACCGGTTGCCGGTATCAGCTGCGGTCTGATCACCGGTGACGACGGCGTGTACGGCGACTTTATGACCATGATCGACATTCAGGGTCTGGAAGATTTCTACGGCGACATGGACTTTAAGGTTGCCGGTACAAAGAAGGGCATCACCGCCATTCAGATGGACCTGAAGGTACACGGCCTGACCCCGGAAATCATCAAAGAGGCCTTTGCCAAGACCCATAAGGCCCGCAACTATATTCTGGACGAGATCATGCTGCCGGTGATCAGCGAGCCCCGCAAGCAGCTGTCTCCCTACGCACCCAAGATGCTCACCCTGCAGATCGACCCGGACAAGATCGGCGATGTAATCGGCAAGGGCGGCAAGGTGATCCAGGAGATCCAGAACACCTACGATGTGAAGATCAACATTGAAGAGGACGGCCGCGTGTTCATCAGCGGTATAGATATGGACAAGTGCAACGGCGCTGTGGAAGTGGTGAAGCTGATCGCCACCGACCCGGAAGTGGGCGCCTTCTACAACGGTGTAGTAACCCGCCTGATGAGCTTCGGCGCATTCGTAGAGATTGCACCGGGCAAAGAGGGTCTGGTTCACATCAGCCGCCTGGATGTAAAACGCACCGAGCGTGTAGAGGATGTAGTGAATGTTGGCGACTCCGTTGTGGTTAAGTGCATTGAGATTGACGATCAGGGTCGCATTAACCTGTCCCGTCGGGATGCACTCATTGAGCTAGAGGGTATGACCCCGGAGAACGAGATCGACGATACCCCCCGCCGCCCCCGCAGAGACGACCACCGCGGTCATGATCGTGACCGCCGCGACCGCCGTCCCCGCAGATAAGGCGTAAAATCGTATAACAAAAGGCCGATACCGTAAGTGGTATCGGTCTTTTTTGTTGAGGGGAGAGTTATAAAAGAATAATCCCTCAGTCAGCTACGCTGACAGCTCCCTTTACAAGGGAGCCTGATCGGTTTGCCCCCCTTGCAAAGGGTGACTCCCCGCAGTGCGGGGAGATGTCGCGCAGCGACAGAGGGGACGGGCGCCGGTTAGGCGGGAAGCGGCGCAGCCGCAGGGGGGATTGCACCGGAGGTGCCCCAATCCCTGCCCGACGGATGGATTTACCTTTTATTCAATCCCAAAATGTGCTTTGGCCAAGCGCACGGTCTCCATCGCGTCCTTGGCGTAATGATCCGCGTGAATCATCTCTGCATAAGAGCGGGTAAGCACCGCACCACCAACGATCACCTTGGCATTGGTGTTCTTGTGCACCAGCTCAATGGTACGCTCCATGGCCGGTACAGTGGTGGTCATCAGCGCAGACAGTCCCACCAGCGTGGCGTTGTTGTCCTGCACCGCCTGGAGCACCGTTTCCTCCGGCACATCCTTGCCCAAATCCAGCACATCAAAGCCGTAGTTCTCCAGCAGCACCTTCACGATATTTTTGCCAATATCGTGAATATCGCCATGCACGGTGGCAAGCACAATTTTGTGGGGGCTTTTCTTTTGCTTGCCGGTGGTGCGCAGCTTTTCCTTGATCACATCAAAAGCAGATTTGGCCGCGTCTGCGCTCATCAGCAGCTGGGGCAGAAACACTTTATTCTTCTCAAATCCGTCGCCCACCACATCCAGTGCCGGGATAATATGCTCGTTGATGATTTGCAAGCTGTCCTGCTCTTCCAGCAGCCCGGCAGCGCACTGGCCCGCCTCCTTGCGCATACCTTTGATAATGGCGGTTTTCAAATCCACCGTAGTGCCTGCAGGCGTAGCTGCCGCCGTCTCCGTCACCGAGGCGATATAGTCCTGGCAGTTGTCGTCCAGCCCCGCCAGGGCGTTGTAGCTGTAATAGGCGTTCATCATGGCGTCGCTGAGGGGGTTCATAATCCCGGCGGACAGCCCCGCCTCCAGCGCCAGGGTAAAGAACGCGGTATTGATCATCTCCCGCTTGGGCAGTCCAAAGGAAATATTGCTGACGCCCAGGGTGGTGGCAACGCCCAGCTGGTGGCGCAGTATCCGCACCGCCTTCAGCGTCTCAATGGCGTTACGTTTGTCCGTGCTGACGGTCATCACCAGCGCGTCAAATACCAGCTGGTGCTTAGGAATACCGTATTCCGCAGCGGTAGCAATGATCTTCTTGGCAATGGCAATGCGCCCTTCTGCCGTAGGGGGAATACCGCTTTCGTCCAGGCACAAGCACACCACAACCGCACCGTACTTCTTCACCAACGGAAAGACGGCGTGCATACTCTCCTGCTTGCCGTTCACAGAATTGAGCATAGCCTTGCCGTTATAATGGCGCAGGCCCACTTCCATAGCCTCCACATCGGAGGTGTCGATTTGCAGCGGCAAATCCAGCACCCCTTGCAGGGCAAACAGCGCCTGCTGCATCATAGCCGGCTCGTCAATCTCCGGCAAGCCTACATTCACATCCAAAATATGGGCGCCCTTATCTTTTTGGGCAATGCCCTCTTTGATAAGATAATTAATATCCTTTTCCCGCAGAGCGGCTTTCATCAACTTTTTGCCGGTGGGGTTGATCCGCTCGCCTACAATGACCGGCTTTTTGCCCAGCTCCACCGTTTGGGAATAGCTGCTCACCAGGGTGCGGGGCGCCGGGGTGTGCACCACTGCAGGAATGTCCTTCACCCGCTGGATCATCTTTGCAATATGCGCCGGAGTGGTACCGCAGCAGCCGCCCAAATAGCTGACCCCCAGCTTGGCAATGGCCTCCATCTTCTCCGCAAAGGCCTCCGGGTCCACATTATACACCGTCTCGCCGTTGACAGACTCCGGCAGCCCGGCGTTGGGGTTCACGATGATGGGCAGGCAAGTCAGCTCCCGCAGCTGCGCCACCAGGGGCAGCATTTGGTCCGGTCCCATGGAGCAGTTAAAGCCCAGGGCGTCTACCCCCAGTCCCTCCAACATGGTCACTGCCGTTTCAATATCCGCGCCGGTAAGCAGCCGCCCTTTTTCGTCCATGATCATTGTGGTAAATACCGGCAGGTCACAATTTTCCTTGGCCGCCAGCACCGCCGCCTTCAACTCCAGCGTGTCGCTCATGGTTTCAATAAGCACCAAGTCCGCACCGGGGGCACCGGCACGAATGGTGCGGGCAAACAGGTCGTAGGCGTCGTCAAACGCCAACTCGCCCATGGGCTGAAGCAGCTTGCCCAAAGGGCCAATGTCCAGCACAACTTTCTTTCCGGTGCGGCGCACCAGCGCGGTGGCTGCCTGCACCAGTTCCTCTACATTGTCAAACTTCAGGCCGTTGGCGCCAAAGGTATTGGTGCTGATAAACTCTGCTCCGGCGTCCGCATACGCCTGATGAATGGCGGCGATCTCCTCCGGGTGGGTTAGGTTCAGCGGCTCCGGCAGCGCACCGGGGCCAAGCAAACCGGCTGCCTGGAGCATGGTGCCCATGCCGCCGTCAAAAAAGCGAATCTTATTCATGCGCTTGTCCTCCGTCCTGGGGTTCAATACCGATAATGGCCGTTACGCTCTTGGTGGGGATCATTTGGCAGGTGTCACTAAGGGTCAGCCCAATGCGCTTGGTCAGATCCAACAGAGCAAAAATCTTGCGTTGCTCGGTAATATCCAAATCAAAATAGCCCGGCGAATATCGCTGCCGCAGGGTCAGCCCCTGGGCACGCAGCCGGTTCTCAATACCGTCGCAGACCTCCTCGATCTTAGAGGCCAGCACCGCCTGCATCACCGCACCTCGGGCAATACCGTCCACCGAGTAGGTGCGCAGCAGCCGATCGCACTGAAAGCCCAAAGTGGCACCGAAAATGCACACCCGATCGCACCCGGCAATGGTTTGCGCCAGGCGGCGGCTCCTTAGAGTAAAGCCCTCCACCTCCAGCGCGTCCTCCGTCACCCGGCAGGGAAAGATCCGCTCCAGGGTGCGGGGCTGCACCGTAGCGTCCACTTCCGCCATACAGTCGTCGATCAACGCCAGCAACCGGGGATCATCCACCCGTGAGGCGGTACGCAGATAGTGTAAAATCTCTGTCTTATTCATGAATAATGCTGCCCAACTCTCGCACAATGGCACCGGCCACATCCGGCTTGTTCATGGTGTAAATATGAATATGATCCACGCCGTTGGCCATCAGGTCGATGATCTGCTCGGCAGCGTACACAATGCCTGCCTGCTGCATGGCGTCGTCCCGATCGCCGAAGCGCTCCACGATCTTTACAAACTTGGTGGGCAGAGAGCAGCCGGACAGCTTCACCGTTCGCTCCAGCTGGCTGGCCTTGGTAATGGGCATGATCCCGGCGATCAGCGGCACATCAATGCCCTTAATGGCGCACATCTCCCGGAAATTGTAAAACACCGTATTATCAAAGAACATTTGGGTGGTCAGGAAGTCCACGCCGCAGTCCACCTTTTGCTTTAAGTGCTCCAGATCCTCCACCCGGTTCTTGCTCTCCGGATGCACCTCCGGGTAGCAGGCGCCACCAATGCAAAAATCGCCCAGCGTGCGAATTTCGTTTACCAATTGGTAAGCGTGCTCAAAATACTGCTCTGCCGGGAACTGAAAGTCCCGGGGAATATCTCCCCGCAGGGCCAAAATATTCTCAATGCCGTTCTCTTGCAGCTCCGCTACCACCTGATGAATTTTATCCCGGGTAGAGGTCAGGCAGGTCAGATGCGCCAGTGGGGTCACACCGTCATCCAGGATCTCTCTTGCAATCTCCGTTGTAAAGCCGCTGGTGGTACCCGCAGCACCGTAAGTAACGCTCATAAAGGCCGGGTGGCTCTTTACCATCTCCTTGACCACTGCCTTGGTGCCCTCAATCTTGTCCCACTGCTTGGGAGGGAACACCTCAAAGGATACGGTGGGCTTTTGCTCTAAAATCGCTTTAATCTTCATGCTTTTTATCCTCCGTCAGCAGGTCGGCAAGGGTCCTGCTCTCTAAAAAATCGTCAATCAACCGGTCCAGTTCCTGCCACATGGGGCGGGTCATACAGGCGTGCACCCGGGTGCAGCCGCTGTCACAGTCCATACAGGCCACCGGCGCCAGCGTGCCCTCCGTCAGCTTTAAGATGGCGCCCACGGTATAGTCCTCCGGCGCCCGGGTCAGGCGGTAACCGCCGCTTTTGCCCCGGCGGCTCTCTACCATACCGGCTTTATTTAGCATAGCCACAATGGCCTCTAAATATTTCATACTCACTGCCTGCCGCTGGCTAATATCGTGCAGCGAAATATAAGCGTCCGGGCATTGCTGGGCCAAATCCAGCATCACTTGCAGGGCGTAACGACCCTTTGTTGAAATCATCATTTCACATCACCGCAGCAATAATACCACAAAAAAGGTAGGAATTCAACTGCACCGGCGGTTTTTCCTATATATAATCGGTATAAGCACCATAGGCTGGGGCACTGGCGCCGGTGGCGCGCACTCTGCCAAAACGCCCACCGCCAAATGCGCCGCGCAAGGATCCATTTCGCTCCTTTTTTCCATAAATTAAAAATGAGCATTTGACAAGAATAATCGAGAAAACAAGAGAATAAGCGAGCAACGACAGGATATATTAAATTTGTTTGCCAAAAATGTTGACTTTGCCCCTCGCCTGTGCTATTATATTCCGGCACGCAGAAAGAGCCAAGCGCTCTGCGGAGAATTTGAACAACGGAGGACTAGCGATTATGTCAACATTTATGCCTAAAGCGGACGAGATCGAACGCAAATGGTATGTGATCGACGCTGCTGACAAGCCCCTGGGCCGCGTAGCCGCTGAGGCTGCCACCCTGCTGAGAGGCAAGCATAAGCCGATCTTCGCCCCCCATGTGGATTGCGGCGATTTTGTCATCATCATCAACACCGATAAGGCCGTTCTCACCGGCGACAAGCTGAACAAGAAGCTGTATCAGCACCACACCGGCTACATCGGCAACCTGAAGGAAGTCAAGTATGGCACCCTGATGGCCGAGAAGAGCGACTTCGCCATGGAACTGGCTATTAAGGGTATGCTGCCGGACAGCACTCTGGGTCGCAAGCAGCTGACCAGATGCCGCATTTTCAAAGGCGCAGACCACAAGCACGAGGCCCAGAAGCCGGAAGCTTGGAATAAGTAAGGGAGGTATCTGAATTATGTACGAAACGAATCCGTATTTCTACGGCACCGGCCGCAGAAAAGAATCTGTTGCTCGTGTACGCGTTTATGCAGGTACCGGCAAGATCACCATCAACGACAGAGATATTGATGATTACTTTGGTCTGGAGACCTTGAAGCTGATCGTGCGTCAGCCTCTGGCCATCACCGACACCACCGAGAAGTTTGACATCGTTTGCCGTGTAAGCGGCGGCGGCGTAACCGGCCAGGCCGGTGCCATCCGTCACGGTCTGTCCCGTGCCCTGCTGCAGTATGACGAGAGCCTGCGTCCTGCACTGAAGAAGGCCGGCTTCCTGACCCGTGACCCCAGAATGAAGGAGAGAAAGAAGCCCGGTCTGAAAAAGGCCCGTCGTGCTCCTCAGTTCTCCAAGAGATAATTTATACAGATTATCCCAACAGCACTTCCAACACGGAAGTGCTGTTTTTCTTTACCCATTGCGGCATGATCCGATTGCGTGCCGTTTCAGCGCTATAAAATCGACAAATGAAAAAGCAGCTGCCCGAAAAATTTCGAGCAACTGCTTTTTGACGATGAAATCTGTTTTCAAACGGTTATTCTTCATTTGATTCATCATCTATTTTGTTAAATTTTTAAAAAACCGAATCTGCGCTTTCTCGTTGTCATACCCGATGGAACGATAGAATTTGTGCGCCTCTGTTCTGGCCTTTCCGGAATTCAGCCGAACGGCGTGTATGCCGCATACCTTTGCCCAATTTTCCACAGCGCGCATAAGGGCTTTGCCGCAGCCCCTTCTGCGATATGCTTTTGACACGGCAACCTATGCCTATTGCGCGGCGGGGCGGAATGTGGTACTATGGAGAGAGAACGCCGAGGAGGTGTGGTATGAATATTCTAATGCTGGAGGACGACTCGGCCATTGCCCAGGGGCTGCGTTATTCGTTGGAGAGTGAGGGCTACACGGTCACCCACTGTGCCACGGTGGCCCGGGCGCTGGAGGCGGTGGGCGCCGGCCGATTCGACCTGTGCCTGCTGGATTTGACCCTGCCGGACGGCAGCGGCTACGATGTGTGCAAGGCCATTAAAGCCAAGGACGACACACCGGTGATCTTTCTCACCGCCTTTGACGATGAAGTGAATGTGGTGATGGGCCTGGAGCTGGGCGCCGACGACTACATCAGCAAGCCCTTTCGCCTGCGGGAACTGATGGCGCGGATCAAGACGGTGCTGCGCCGCAGTAAGGGCGCTGCCACCGAGGAAATCCGTATAAGCGGTCTGACCGTGCGGATGAAAGAGGGCAAAGTGCTGAAAAACGGGCAGGAAGTGATTCTAACCGCCCTGGAATACAAGCTGCTGCTGACCTTTTTGCAAAACCGTGGCCGGGTGCTCAGCCGCAATATGCTGCTGGAGAGCATTTGGGATGTGGCCGGCGACTTTGTCAGCGACAACACGCTGAGCGTATACATCAAGCGGCTGCGGGAGAAGATCGAGGACGACCCGGTGGAGCCGCAGATCATTAAGACCGTGCGGGGCATGGGCTACAAGGTGGACGAATGAGCGAGGACAAACATTTTCGCCGCGCGCTGGTGCTGGGGCTGGTGATCAGCGCCCTGCTTATCGGCGTGGGCTTTTGGCAAAGCATCACCATGGGCATCGTCTGCCTGGTGGGCTGCGGGGCGCTGCTGGCAATATTCTGCCTGTACACCCACAATCAAACCCGAGAAATTCGGCGGCTGTCCGATTACTTGACCACCCTGGTCAACGGCACGGCGCCGCTGCTGGTGCCCGCCAACAACCAGGAAGGCGAGCTGTCCCTTCTGGAGAATAACATTTACAAAACCGCCCGCAAGCTGCAAACCCAGGCGGAGCTGATGCAAAAGGACAAAACCTACCTGGCGGACGCGCTGGCCGACGTCTCGCACCAGCTAAAGACCCCCATCACCTCCATGACGGTGATGACGGATCTGCTGCTGGAAGAGGATCTACCCGCCGAAAAGCGGCTGGAATTCCTAAAGGGTATTTCCGCCCAGCTGGAAAAAATGCAGTGGATGATCACCACTCTGCTGAAGATCAGCAAATTTGACGCGGGCACGGCAGTGCTGCACAAGGAGCCGGTGGAGCTGGCCGCGGTGGTGGAGCAGGCGCTGGCGCCCTTTATCATTCAAGCGGAGCTGCGCCAAATGACGCTGGCCGTGGACTGCCGGCAAGGGCAATTTTTGGGCGACCGGCTGTGGACGGTGGAAGCGGTGCAGAATATTGTCAAAAACTGCCTGGAACACATGGACAACGGCGGTACCCTGCGCCTAACCGGCACCCAGACCGCCCTCTATTGCCAGCTGGTGATCGCCGACGATGGCTGCGGAATCGAAAAAGAGGACCTGCCCCATATCTTTGAGCGGTTTTACAAGGGCAAAAACGCCGGGCCAGACAGCGTTGGCATTGGACTGGCGCTGAGCAAATCCGTGCTGAACCGGGAGAACGCCACCGTGGAGGTGCAAAGCACCGTAGGCGTCGGTACCACCTTTACCATTCGATTTTATCGGAATATAATTTAAGGGCATTGACGGACGGTTCTTACAGCGGGCGGATACTATCCGCCCCTACGAGGGCACTTTTGTAACCGATTGACCGTAGGGGCGGCAACCTGCCGCCCGCACTGCGTGCAATTCACTCATCGCACCCTACAAATGTATATTTTACGCAAATACATTGCCCCATTTTATAACAACGAAAAACGGACCACCTATACGGGTGGTCCGTTTCTTTTTGCTATTTTGTCCGTCTTTATTTAGCAGCGTTGAACTGGCGATCCAGCAGCACGTAATCCCGGGCGTTGATGATCCCGTCGCCGTTCACATCCAGCAGCCGCTCATAGCGGTCGCTGCCGGTCTTGGCATTCAGGCTGTCCAGGAAGGTGACCGTGCGCGTGTCTACCCCACAGCCGCCGGTGCAGGAGATGGTGGCCACGCCATCGGTTCTAAAGGCGGTAACTGCGTAGTGGTGATCGTCCGTGTACAGGGCGTACACCTCTTTATCCGCCGTGATATTCTCCAGCGTGTCGCTCCAACCGGCCAGCGCCTTACACTGGGGCAAAGCAAAGTCCGTAGGTGCAACCGCCGTTTGGCCACTGTTCACCGCTACGGCAGAAAGGAGCACATTCTTGGTTTCGTCCCCATAAAAGCGCACCTGATAAAAGTCCTTGACAACCGTCACATCTACCGTCATGGCGCCGGCCAGATCCGAACCGGTGGCGTACTCATAAGTAAAGCCGTTTTGCATCAGCGCATAATCCGTGGTGACAAAATTGCCGTTCTCATACTTCTCCGTATCCTGGTACACCACGCCGTCCGCAGCCAAACCGTCCACCGGGGCATAAAACACATTATCCTGTTGCGTAGCGTTCACCGTAATGGTCTGCTGGCCCAGGGTCACGGCGGCCAGCGCCGTATTGGCGCGCAGATCCAGCGACGACAGGTGGTTATTGGACACGATCAGGGTGGAAAGCGCTGTGTTGGCACCCAAATTCAGTGTCGCCAGCTGGTTGTTGGCACACTTTAGATAAGTCAGCGCTGTGCAGCCGGACAAATCCAAGGCGGTAAGCGCGTTGTTCTCGCACAGCAGGCGCTGCACACCGGCAGGTAATTTCAGCTCCGTCAGCTGGTCGGCAGCACAGTTGATCTGGGTCAGCGCCGTGTTTTTGCTTAGATCCAGCGTGCCCAACGCATTGTCCATACAGGTCAGCTGGGTCAGCTTGGACAGGGCACTCACATCCAGCGAGGTCAGCCCAATGTCTGCGCAATAGAGATTTTGCAGATTATAGAAATACTGTATGCCCTCCAGGCTGACAATGGGGGTACCTTCCCCCAGCACATCCTCCTGCCACGCAGGCAGCATCATACGGGTGATGCTGCTGCGCTCAGAATCAGAGAGAATGCCGTCGCCGTTTTTATCGCACTTCTCTGCCACGATTTGACGGAAGCCGGCGTCCGGGAAATGGCTCTCATCAATCGCCACATCCTGCGCCGCCCGTACAAGGAGTGTACCCGTAAAACAAGCGGACACCAGCAAGACGGCCAGCACCAGACTGAGCCATTTTTTGGTTTTTTGTTGCATAACTTAGAGTCCTTTCGTTGACGGGTTAAAATCTGTTAAAGGTCACCTGAATGGAGTTGGTCACAGTGGAGCCGTCCTCCAGGGTCAAGGTGCAGGTGATGGTGGCGGTGTATTTGGTGCCGAACATGGCGCCGCTGGCAGAAACCTTACCGGTTTGGTCCACCACCAGGTTCTTATTGTTGGAGGTCCACAAAGCGGACACATAGGCGTCTGCGTCTGCAGGATAGGTGCTCACGCCCAGCTGAATGCTCTTGTTGGTGTACACACCGCTGCAGCCGTAAGACACAGATTCTACCTCATTGCCGTCGTAAGTGAACTTGAAGCTGTCAATGTTGATCTTCTGGTTCACCAGCTTGACGGTGATGGTCTTGGTATAAGTCCGATCGTAAGCGTCCTTCAAGGTGTAGGTCACCTTCACGCTGCCGGAGGCATCTGCGTTGGTCTTGGTAAGCACCAAGTTACCGGCAGCATCCGTAGCAGCGGTTACATTGTTTTCTGCCGCCGTGGTCCAGGACGGATCCTGCACCATCGCGCCGTCGGCATAGGCAGCAGACAGGGTCACCTGCTGGTTGTCATCCACAACCAGCGCCTTGCCCTCGGTCACCGCAGCGCCGCCGCTGGTAAAGCCAATCTCGCCGGGGCCGACGAACTCGTGGCCGACCAGGGCATTCTGGGCCTGTTTCAGTGCGGAGGTGGCAGCGTCAATGACATCCTGTGAGGACTCATAGTCCGCATTGACCGCCACGGCCTTATCGTAAGCGGTCTTAAACGCCATACCGTAATCGTAAGCGTAATCCTTGTAATCCACCGCACCGGCATCCGCAATAGCCTGCTGCAAGGCGGAGAAATCATAAGTCGTATAGGCAATCACCGTGGCGGTGTAGCCGCCGTCCACCGTGGTGGCGGTAATGGTGGCCTTGCCCTGCGAAACAAAGGTGATCTTGCCGCTGTTGTCTACCGTGGCAATCTCCGGGTGATCACTGGTAAAGGTGCAGTCCCGCAGCGCCAAGGAAGCAATGGTGGCAGAGGAGGTTACCGTGGGCGTAATGGTCACGGTATCCTGCGGTGAGCCATGGACCATATCCGTGTCCATGCTTACACCGGTCACCGCATAGCGGGTGAAGCAAACCGTGGTGGTGGCGGTAAAGCTGTCACCCTTCACGGTGGTGATGGTGCAGGTGATCTCTGCCCACTGGTTGCCGCTGTCTGTATTGGTCACCAGCCCGGTGTCGCTGACGGTGACCTTGTCGTTGGAGCTGGACCAGGTAATGCTCTGGTACAGACCGCCGGCAGGCGCCGTTACAGCAGACAGCTGAACGGTCTTGTTCTTCAAGCTCAGTTCATTGTGCAGGTAGCGGATATGACCCGGATTGGGAATGGTCACATTGGCCTGGGCCTCTGTATCTGCCGTCAGGCTCACGCCCTCGGCGATAATGTACTTCACCAAACCGTTGTGGGCGCTCTCCAGCAGCTCCACCTGGGCGTCTATCTCAGCCTGGGTGGACAAACCGCTGTCAATCATCGCCTTGGCCTGGCCACAGGCGGTCTCCAGCACAGCCAGGGAATCCTCCGTGTATATATACTGGCCCTTTGCCTGATTGACCAGGATTTGGTATTCGGCGTACTTGGCTTCCAGCACGGAGTAGTCCGCACGCACGGTTACGGCACAAGTGGCGGTGTAGCCGCCGTCCAGGGTTTTTACGGTAATGGTGCAGTCGCCCACATCCACCGGCGTAACCAGTCCGTTCTCTACCGTGGCCACAGCCGGGTTCGAGGAGGTCCAGGTTACATCATTAAAGGTTCTGTTAGAGGAACCGGCAAGCGTTGCATTCAGCTGTACCGGCTTCTGGGTCACCAGCAACTTCAACTGGGTCTGATCCAGGCTAACGCCGCTGATCACACTGCCGCTCATTACAACGGTAAAGCTGCGGCTCAGCGTGCGGCTGTAATGGTCTGTGGTGGTCACCGTCACCTTCGCCCAGCCGTTGGCAGTGGCAGAGGAGGGACTCAGCACCAGCTTGCCATCGGTCTGCGTGGCTTTGATGTTTTTGCTGTCGTCCACCGTCCAGCTGATGCCATTGCTGTCTGCACCCGCCGGCACGACGGCGGCGCTCAGCTCCAGCTTGTTGTTCTCATGCAGCGTATTGGCGTAACCGTTCTTGCTCAGGTCAATAGACAAGGCATCGTTGTCACCAATCGTACCGCTGGTGCGCTGATTATAGCTGCCTATGGCGGTGTTGCGACTGTAACCCACATAGCTTACATCAACGGACTGCGCTTTGATGACCTGATGACCTTCCAGCGCAGCACCGGCCTCTATCAATGCCTGTGCGGCCTGGTTGATCTCGTCCTGGGTCTTGGTGTTGTCGTTCATCACGGACTGGGCTTCCTCATAGGCCTGCTTAAAGGTAATGCCTACGGTGTACTCATAGTCCTGATAATCCGTATCTTTATACTTCTCCAATGCGGCCTGCAGCGCGCTGCGATCACCGCCGGTGGATACGGAGCAGGTGGCGGTGTAGCCGCCGTCATAGGCAATGGCACGCACGGTGGTGGCGCCGGTGGACACAAAGGTCACCAAGCCTTTATCGTCTACGGTGGCGATATTTTCGTTATCGCTCTCCCAATAGAAGTCAGAGATGGATGCCTTGCCCACGCCCAAGGTGCCTGATGGCTGTACCGTCGCCGTCAGCTGATGGGTATCCCCAATGGAACCGCTGACAGCCGACTCAGAAATGGTAATGCCGGTGGCAGGTGTGTACGCAAAGGAGACCCACACATCGTCCGTCCAAGACTGGCCAAAGTGATCCGTAACCGTACAGGTGATCTTACCGTAGTAGCCCTCGTTCTTCAACACATTAAAGGAGGTGTTCTTGGCGGGAGAGGCCACGCCATTTTCAGAAATCACGATCTTGTCGGTAGAAGAGGTCCAGGTAACGGACGCATAGTTGGCATTGTTGGGGTACAGGCGTACATTCAGATCCAGCTTAGCATCCTTGTATGCGCCGTCGGTAAGCAGCGACACATCATATTGATAGAAGTTGCTGGCCTCCTCGCCGTCCAAGTAAATCTCTACATTATTAATATGCGTATATTTCTCCAGGCCCTTGTAAGCGGCGATCAGCTTTTCCAACTGGGCATCCACTTCTTTTTGGCTGGATGCGTTGGCGTCGATCAGCGCCTGAGACTCGGCAATGGCATCCTGGAAGGCCTGCCAGGTGGCCGGGTAATAGTTGGTTTCTGTCAGCTCCAGCGACTTATAGGTATCAATCTGGGCTTGCAGGGCATCATAGTTGGTCACCACATTCACCTTGCACTGGGCGGTATAGCCGCCGTCACAGGTGGTCACAGTCACCACGCAGTCGCCACCGCTCTTAAAGGAAACCACGCCGCTCTGATCCACAGTGGCAATCTCCGGGTCAGAGGTGGACCAAATCACATCTGCCACAGAGGCCTTGCCCACGATGCCAAAGCCGGTGGGCTCCACCGTTGCCTTTAAGGTCTGGCTTTCGCCTACCTTGCCGCCGACGATCTCCGTGGTGTCCAGCTTAACGCCGGTAACCGGATCGTTGGCAAAGGCCACATACATGCTATCGGTGTATACATTATCCATATAGTCGGTGGCGGTAACGGTAATCTTGGCCTGGCAGGCCTTGTTACCTGCGGGCTTCACAATACCGTTGGCGTCTACCTTTACACTGTCGTTATCGCTGCTCCACTTGATGGTGCGATACATAGCGGTCTTGGGTGCCACCTGGGCGTCCAAATCCACAGAGTAGCTGTCATACCGCTTAGAGGTAGACACCTTCACGCTGCGGAACGCGCCGGCGTCCGAGCCGTCCTTGTTTACAAGGGTCACACCGGTCAAGCCGATATAACCGCCCAGCTTGTAGAAAGCGTACAGCAGTTCACGGGCGTAAGTATTACAGCTGTCCTGGGCAGCCATAGGCTCATCATAATAGACATAATAAGCATAGTCCAGTTTTCGGCTGAAGTCCTTATATAATGTTTTATTTTCGTTGGTGCGCTCAATCACCGTGTCCTCGCAGATGTTAATCACCTGCTTTAAGTAATCCTTGTCCGGATACACGGTCACCTGCTTCTCCGCCACAATACCGCCGGAAGCAGACACGCAGTACAGGGTAGCGGTGCCTACATCCACACCGGTAACCACCGCGTCGCCGTTGTCGTTGCCCTTGGGGGCTACGGTCAGCACGCCCTCATCGGAGGAATACCAGTTGGCGCCGTAGCAGGCCTGTGCCGAGGAGGTGGAGCCGCTAAAGGTCATGGTGTGAGACACATCCAGGGTCTTGCCGTTGATCACGGACAGATCGTCACCGTTAATGGTATTGGTCTCTGCGGCGTTACGCACCACGCAAAGGGTCACCACATCGGACTGAATATCGCCGTCCTCAGACACGCACCAAATATGTACGCTGGAGGCGCTGGTGCAAGAAGCCTTAGCCACCACCTTTACGGTGCCGGCGGTCTTGTCCTCGTCCTTCAGTTCAAACTGATCCTTATTATCAATATACCATTTTACATTCTTATTGGTGGCGTCTGCCGGGTCCACATTGGCCTTAACCAGCACACCGGAGCCATCGTACACCGTGCTGGCAGTAACGGTGGCAAAATCCAGCGTTTCACCGGCCACCTCCGTCTGCTGCTGCTGCAACTTCACGCTATTGGCCAAAACAGCACTCTTTACGGCACTTTCAACAGTCACATCAATGCCGGACACCGGCAGACCGTTGAAAATCGTGGTCTGGGTCTGCACCTCAGAGATGGTGTAATAGCTGCCATCCAGCAGTTTGTAGCCGGTGGAGGCTTTCAGTACCACCGTGGCGGTACCGCCGGACAGCGCCGTGTAGTTACCGTCCTTGTCCAGCCTGGCGATCCCGTCCTCTACCGAGCCGTCGTGGTGGACCGTGGTGGTCTCGCCGGTGGTCTCGTCGGTCACCGTTTCATCATAGGCGTCGCCTGCCCACAGATACTTGGGATTGCCGTCTGCGTCCGTACCGTCCAGCAGCCCCCAGGTAATGTTCAAATTATTGGCCTTGCTTACACGCACCGGGTACACCGTGTAGGTCAGCGTTTGCTGATCGCCGATATTGCAGTCCCGCTGGGCGTGAATCACCGCGTCGCTAAGCACCCGCCCGGTTTTGCCGGTTACGGTAAGCTCTTTGGTTCGCACCACCTGATTGGCAGCGGAAGTCGCCGTGATGGTGCACTTTTGACTGTTTGCAATCGTGCCCATGTTGCCCCCGGCGTCACGACCGGTGATGATACCGGTTTTGGGATCTACATAGGCCACGCTTTCATCCGAGGAGGACCAGGTAATATCCGAAACATCGGCCGCAACGGGTTTTGCGTCCGTAATGGCCATTTGAATCTGGGCGCCCTCCTGCACCGTATCCGGACCGGTAATGTTAAAGTCCGTGCAAGGCACACCGTCTACAACGTTAAAAGTGATGGTATCATTATATTTCAATTTAAGCAGAATGTTGGCGATGATCTTCACCGCAGTAGCCGTCAGCTGTACAGCGTCGGCAGAATCGCCCACAATATCCTTAATGGCAAAGCAAGCGTCCAACAGTGCCGCCAGCACATTGCGGTCAATGTCGATACCCAAATACTTGATCAGAATATCCGCCAGTTTTTTGGTATCAATGGTGCCGGTATGGTCCAACTTGTAAATATAGTTGACCAGCTTTAACAGATTGTTGATAAATCCTTCCGTATCCGGCGACACAACGATGGTCACCGTACCGGTGTTCTTAAAGGTTACCAAACCGCTGTCATCCACCGTGGCAATCACCTTGCCCTGGGTAAAGACGGAAGAACTCTTTACAGAGTAGACCACGCCCATGTGCAGCCGCACCGGGGTGGTCACGGCGCTCAGCTGGCAGGTGGTGCCCTTGGCTACCGTGGTCTCAATCTGGGACTTATTGGTGATATGGGTACCGTTGGGCAGGAAGTTGGCATAAAACGCATCGTTCTTCGTGACCGTCACAGCCAGCTTGTCGTCTGCCTTTACTTCGCCGTTGGCGTCATACAGGGTAACATGAACAACGGAATTGATATTGTCCAGGTATTTGCGCAGGGACTCGATCCATTTGGCGGAATAGGATTCAAAAATCTTGCCCAGGGCAGAATCCGCGCCCATGGTCTTTTCAATCATGGCAATGATCTCGTCCGTGTCCATGGTGTCCACATTTACCTTATCATTGAACAGGGCTTTTTCCAGCGCGGCGCCAGCGATCTTGCCCACCAGCGGCACCGGCTTTACCTCATTGTCAATCCAGTTGTGGATCACAGCACCCTTAGAGGAGTCAAAGGCCTTGACCAAGCCATTTTGGTCCACATCCACCAAAGTGGGCGCCTCGCTGTACCACTTGACATAGCCGTTGTCCGGGATCTCGCAGTCAATGAGCTTGTAGCTCAGCTGCAGCGTGTCGCCCTCCTTCATCGTCTCATGGTAGGCGTTGCCCTGCTCGTCCGTATCTTGTACCGCATTGCCGTCTTCATAAAACAGCTGAATGTTGTACACGCCGATCACGTCGCCAGCCCAGGCAGAAAACGCCGGGGTCAGCACGGTGATCACCGTGAGCACGGACAAAAAGACGCTGAGCAAGCGCTTCTTGCTGTACATAAACTTCATAGAACCATCCTTCCGCTTTGCCGCAACGACAGCACCCCTTGCACTGCCCGCTTAGCACCTGTATTTCGGCGCACCGCGACAACATTTATACATAATAATTATAAAACATGAATAAAGTTATTGCAACGCACTTTCCGCGGTTTTGCCCCGAAAACATGCCAAACTTTGGCACCGGCTTTTGTGGATTATCGACAAAGAAAAATGAACGAAAAATAAATAAAGGACGGAATGCGAATATCCGTCCTTTAACTTTTTGTATACATTCATATTACATTGAGTACACCCAAAAAGGCTTTAGAGCCGTCCGGATGTTCAATCACTTTGCGGCTGTCCCGCACACGCAAGGCGCAGGCGTCACCGATATAAAGGGTGTATTCCACCGTTAAGAGCCGCCGATCCGCTGCGCCGGTGCGCAGTTGCACGGCCACAGCCGCCGCCTCGTTCTCATCCATCAGTCGCGCCAAATTGCCGGAGAACAACTGGAATAACTCCGTTCTGGAATAGCCGATAAACTGGATAAAATCCTCGCTGACCAAGTCCAGCTGCAAAGGGTCGGCCGTGCCTGTAAAGAAAGTGGCACCGGGCAGGTTCTTAAACAGACTCACCATCCGCTGCGCCTCTCGGTCCGCCTTTTCCTCCGCCGCCTTAATGCGGGTAATATCCGTAAATACGGCGTGAAACACCGGGCACTCGCCCTGGTAGCGCTGAATACCCGCTCGCAGCTGGCACCAAATAAATTCGCCCTCATGCACCCGCACCCGGCACTCGCAATCCACTTCCTCACCTACGGCCATAGCGCGACCGATGGCCTGGAATACCCCAGAGCGGTCGTCCGGGTGAAGCAGTTCGTCCAGCCGATAGGCCCGCAGGCGGCTGCTCTCCTGGGAGGTGCCGAACAACCGACAGCAGCCTTTGTTCAGATACAGGCACTCAATGTGCATTTCCGGCGTGACCTTAAACAGACACACGCCGCCGCACACCAGGTCGATAAGCTCATTCATCTCCACCGCCTGGGCCCGCAGCTGCTCCTGGCGCCGCCGGCTCTCGGACACATCCGCAAAGGTCATGCGGCACAGGGTGGAGTCCTCGTAATTCTGACCCACACAATGGACAAAGAGCGGCGTGCCCTTTTTGTCCAGCAGGTCCATGGTCATATATGTAAATCGGGCGCCCTTTTTGCAGATGTTTTGCATCACCCGCTCCCGGTCCGCCGGTTTTAATTTGTCGTACAGGAACAGCTTGCCCTGTTTGATCTTAGACGGGTGCACACCGGCAAACTGGGCAAAGTGACTGTCTGCGTCTGTCACCTGCAAATCGTTGGCCTTATCCACCACCACATTCATAAATTCAACTTCATAGGGGGCTGGGTCCATATTTTCCCGCTGCGTGGCTCCCACCTCTCTTTCTCTGCTTCTCTGCGCTGTGTATCTCTGCAAAATTCTTTCTGAAACGGCGGCAGACCACCTGCCTGCGCGCCATAGCCATTATAGCACACTTTCTCCCCCATTTGCGAACGATTTTTTACAAGTTAGTAAAATTTTCATAAAGTCCGTAAAAATTTCATAAAACGGTAGGCAATCGGCCGGATTTGTGCTATTATATCTTTATTCTATACACCCGGAGTGAATACTATCAGTTAGGAGAACCCCCATGGCAAATGTTTATCGGATTTTTGTGGAAAAGAAGAAAGGCAACGACATTGAGGCCATGCAGATCTTAACGGATCTGCGCCAAAATGTGGGCATTACAGCGCTCACCGGCCTGCGGCTTATTAACCGCTACGATGTGCAGGGCGTCAGCGAGGCGGAGTTCCGCCGTGCCGTGCACGGGGTCTTTGCCGAGGACAATCTGGACAATACGGCAGACGACGTAACCTTCGCCCCCGGCGAGCGGGTGTTTGCCATGGAGTTCCTGCCCGGCCAATACGACCAACGGGCAGACAGCGCCGCCCAGTGTATTCAGCTGCTTACCGCAGGAGAATGTCCCCGGGTAGCCAGCGCCAAGGTGATCGCCCTTGCCGGCGACATTACGGACGCGGAGTTTGATAAGATTAAATCCTACCTGATCAACCCGGTGGAGAGCCGGGAGGCCACCATGGCCAAACCGGAGAGCCTGGATCTGACTGCCGATGTACCGGCGGACATTGCGCGCATTGCCGGCTTTATCACCAAGAGCGATGACGAAATCGCCGCTTACCACAGCCAAATGGGCTTTGCCATGAGTGTGGAGGACCTAAAGTGGGTGCGGGACTACTTTAAGAACGAAGAACACCGGGATCCCAGCTTAACGGAGCTGAAAGTGATTGACACCTACTGGTCCGACCACTGCCGCCACACCACCTTTTCTACCAAGCTGGACAAGATCACCGTGGAGGAAAGCAGATACGCCGCCGCAGTAGAGGACGCCCTGCGCCTGTACCTGGATATGCGCGGCGCCCTGTATGCCGGCAAAAACAAAGACATTTGCCTGATGGATATGGCCTGCATCGGCACCAAATATCTGAAGTCACAGGGCAAGGCGGACAACCTGGACGAGAGCGAGGAGATCAACGCCTGCTCCATTGAAGTACCGGTAACGGTGGACGGCAAGACCGAGCAATGGCTGGTGCAGTTTAAGAACGAGACCCACAACCACCCCACGGAGATTGAGCCCTTCGGTGGCGCGGCCACTTGCCTGGGCGGCGCCATTCGTGACCCGCTGAGCGGGCGCGCCTATGTGTACCAGGCCATGCGGGTTACCGGCTCCGGCGATCCCACCACCGCCTTTGCAGACACCCTGGAGGCCAAGCTGCCCCAGCGGAAGATCACGACCGGCGCTGCCCAAGGTTACAGCAGCTACGGCAACCAGATCGGACTGGCCACCGGCCAGGTCACTGAGCTGTACGACGCCGGGTATGTGGCCAAGCGTATGGAGATCGGCGCAGTGATCGGCGCCTCTCCCAAAGAGAATGTGGTGCGGGCGTGTCCCACTCCCGGCGATATCATTGTGCTGCTGGGCGGGCGCACCGGCCGTGACGGCTGCGGCGGCGCCACCGGCTCCTCCAAGGCCCACAATTCCGAATCTATCGAGACCTGCGGCGCCGAGGTGCAAAAGGGTAATCCTCCCACCGAGCGCAAAATTCAGCGGTTGTTCCGCAACAAGGATGTATCCACCCGCATTAAGCGCTGCAACGACTTTGGCGCCGGCGGTGTGTGCGTAGCCATCGGCGAGCTGGCAGACGGCCTGACCGTGGATCTGGACAAGGTACCCAAGAAGTACGAGGGATTGGACGGCACAGAGCTGGCCATCTCCGAGAGCCAGGAGCGCATGGCTGTGGTGCTGGATCCCAAGGATGTGGACGCCTTTATTGCCGCAGCTTATAAAGAGAACTTAGAGGCCACCCCGGTGGCCGTGGTTACGGACAACAATCGACTGGAAATGACCTGGCGTGGCGACAAGATCGTGGACATCAGCAGGGATTTCCTGAACACCAACGGTGTGACCCAGCACGCCACCGCGTCCATCGCCCCCATTGACGAGAGCAAAAACTATTTACATACCGTACCGGCAGAGCTGCAAGGGTTGTCTCTGTCCGCTGCGCTGAAAGCCAATCTGTGCCGACTGGAAGTCTGCTCCCAAAAGGGACTGGTGGAGCGGTTCGATTCCTCCATCGGCGCCGCCACGGTAAATATGCCTTACGCCGGCGTGTACCAGCTGACCCCGGAGGAGGCCATGGTGGCCAAGCTGCCCCTGGAGCACGGCCAAACGGATGACGCTACGGTGATGGCCTACGGCTTTATCCCCGGCGTATCTCGCTGGAGCCCCTTCCATTCCGCCGCCTTTGCGGTAACGGAGAGCCTTGCAAAACTGGCTGCCGTGGGCTGCGACCCGGCAGAAGCACGGCTCACCTTCCAGGAATATTTTGAGCGCCTGGGCAACAAGCCGGAGCGCTGGGGCAAACCCGCTGCTGCCCTGCTGGGCGCCCTGACCGCACAGGCCGGGTATGGCACCCCCTCCATTGGCGGTAAAGACTCTATGAGCGGCTCCTTTAACGAACTGGATGTACCGCCTACCTTGGTGAGCTTCGCCGTGGGTATGAGCAAGGCGTCTCACACCGGCACCGCCCTGCTGCAGCACCCGGGCAGCAAAGTGTATCTGCTGCAAATTCCGGTAAATGAGGCCACCGGTCTGCCGGATTACAAAAACGCTATGGCCCTGATGCAGGCGGTTTGCGCCGGCGTGCAGGACAAGTCCGTTCTCTCTGCCGCTGTGGTGAAAGAGGGCGGCGCCGCTGCCGCCGTGTGCAAGATGGCCTTCGGCAGCAAACTGGGCTTTACCTTTGCCCAGGGGTTGGACGCTGCCACCCTGTTTGCACCCTATGAGGGCAGCTTTGTGGTAGAAATTCCCGAGGATGGCGTCCTGGCCGACAGCCTGGCGCCCTATGCCACCGCCCTGGGCACCGTCAACGGCAACGGAATCTTTATTTTGGACGGCGATGTGTTGACCGCGGACGAACTGATCGCCGCCTGGAGCAGCAAGCTGGAGAGCGTGTTCCCCACAGACAGCGGCAAGAGCGCGGCAGTGGAGGATGTGCCGCTCTATAAAGAGCGCTCCATTTTCGTCAGCCAAAACAAGGTGGCGCGGCCCCGGGTATTCATTCCCGCGTTCCCTGGCACCAATTGCGAGGTAGACACCGCCCGCGCCTTTGAACAGGCCGGTGCGGATCCCCATATTTTAGTCGTAGGCAACCTGACCCCTGCCGCCATTAACGAGACCATTGAGAAGATGGTGGAGGAAATTAAGCAGGCGCAGATCGTGATGCTGCCCGGCGGCTTCTCCGGCGGTGACGAGCCGGAAGGCTCCGGCAAATTCATTGCTACCACCTTCCGCAACCCGGCGGTGGCCGAGGCGGTCACCCAGCTGCTCAACTGCCGCGACGGCTTAATGCTGGGTATCTGCAACGGGTTCCAGGCGCTGATCAAGCTGGGTCTGGTGCCCTACGGCAAGATTGTGAACATTCAGGAGAGCGACCCCACCCTGACCTTTAATACCATTGGCCGCCATATCAGCCAAATGGCTTACACCCGGGTTACCAGCACCAAATCCCCGTGGCTGGCAGGCACCCAGGCAGGCGATATGTTTGCCGTACCCATCTCTCACGGTGAGGGCCGGTTCGTAGCAGATGAGGCCACCCTGCGCCGGTTGGCGGAGAACGGCCAGATCGCTACCCAATATGTGGACCCGGACGGCAATGTGGCCACGGATATGCCCTTTAACCCCAACGGCTCCGTATGGGCGGTGGAAGGCATTACTTCCCCGGACGGCCGCGTGCTGGGCAAAATGGGTCACTGCGAACGCAAGGGCGAAAATCTATACAAGAACGTACCCTTTAACAAGGATATGCAGATCTTTGAGTCCGGCGTTAAATACTTCAAATAAGTGCAATTTCAGCCGCCGTCTGCTCTCGCAGGCGGCATAGGCTTTTCAGGAGGATCCGTATGAAATATGTTGTAGTGCTGTGCGACGGCATGGCAGACTACCCGGTGCCCGCCCTGGGCGGCAAAACCCCCATGATGGTGGCAAAGAAGCCCCATATCGACGCCCTGGCCGCCAAGGCGGAGGTAGGGCTGGTGCGCACCGTAGCGCCGGGACTGAAGCCCGGCTCCGATGTAGCCAATATGAGCGTGCTGGGCTTTGACCCCCACCGATTTTACACCGGGCGCAGCCCGCTGGAGGCCGCCTCCATCGGCATTGATATGAAAGACAGCGATGTGTCCTTGCGCACCAACCTGGTGACCCTCAGTGACAAGGGCGAGCCCTTTGCCGACAAGGTGATCGAGGACTACTGCGCCGACGATATTTCCACCGGGGAGGCTCGCCAGCTGATAGAAGCGGTGCAGGCAGCCTTTGGCGGCGGAGAATATGATTTTTACACCGGCGTATCTTACCGCCACTGTTTGATCTGGCACGGCGGCACCACAGAGCTAGGCAATATGACCCCACCCCATGACATTACCGGCAAGGTAATCGGCCCCCATCTCTCCACCGCAGAGACGGCACGCCCTCTGCTGGAGATGATGGAAAAGTCCTTTGACCTGCTAAAGGACCACCCGGTGAACAAAGCCCGCGTGGCTGCCGGTCGTCGCCCGGCCAACTGCATTTGGCTGTGGGGCGAGGGCAAGCGCCCGGCGCTCCGGCCCTTTGAGGCGCTGTACGGCATCAAGGGCGGTATGGTCTCTGCCGTAGACCTGCTCAAGGGCATTGCCAACTGCGCCGGTATGGAAGTGGCAGAAGTGCCCGGCGCCACCGGTTATATTGACACCGACTTTGAGGGCAAAGCCAAGGCGGCGCTGGATCTGCTGACGCGCAACGATCTGGTGTATGTGCACTTTGAGGCGCCGGACGAGTGCGGCCACCGCAACGAACCGGAAAACAAAGTAAAAGCCATTGAGATGATCGACAGCCGGGTACTGCCCATTCTGGAAGAGGGACTGGAACAGTACGAGGATTACAAGATCCTGCTGCTGCCGGACCACCCCACCCCCATTGTGACCCGCACCCACGCCAGCGACCCGGTGCCCTACCTGCTGTACCAAAAGTCCGCGCCCAAGACGGGGGTAGACACCATCAATGAGGAGACCGCTAAGGCCACCGGCATTTATATGGAGAACGGCCCGGCGATGATGCCCCACTTCCTGGGGCAGGACGCCTAAGGCAAAAAAAATATGAATTTAACGGAGATGGAAAAGATATGAAACTGTCAACGATTTGTGTACAGGGGGCTTACCGCCCCAAAAACGGCGAGCCCCGGGTGGTGCCTATTGTGCAAAGCACCACATACAAATATGACTCCAGCGTGGAGATGGGCGACCTGTTTGACCTAAAGAAAAGCGGCTACTTCTACTCCAGACTGCAAAACCCCACCTGCGACACGGTGGCGGCCAAGATCGCTATGCTGGAGGGGGGCGTGGCCGGTATGCTCACCGGCAGCGGCCAGGCGGCCAACTTTTACGCCGTCTTTAACATTGCCGGCGCCGGTGACCACATTGTCAGCTCTACCGCCATTTACGGCGGCACCTACAATCTGTTTAACGTGACCCTGCGCAAGCTGGGCATTGACTTTACCTTTGTGTCGCCCAGCGCCACGGAGGAGGAGCTGGCGGCAGCCATCCGCCCCAACACCAAGGCTATTTTTGGTGAGACCATCTCCAACCCCAGCTTGGAGATTTTGGATATTGAAAAGTTCGCCCGGGTGGCCCACAAGGCCGGTGTGCCACTGATCGTGGACAACACCTTTGCCACCCCCATCAACTGCCGCCCCTTTGACTTTGGGTGCGACATTGTAACCCACTCCACCACCAAGTATATGGAGGGCCACGCCTCCACCGTTGGCGGTGCCATTGTGGACAGCGGCAACTTTGACTGGACCCAAAATGACAAGTTCCCCGGCTTAACCACCCCGGACGACAGCTATCACGGCATTACCTACACCGAGGCATTCGGCAAGGGCGCCTACATCACCAAGGCAGTGGTGCAGCTGATGCGGGACCTGGGTGCGGTGCAAAGCCCCAACGAGGCATTTCTGCTGAATGTGGGACTGGAGAGCCTGCACCTGCGGATTCCCCGCCATTGCGAGAACGCCAAGAAAGTGGCGGCCTACTTAAAGCAGCACCCGGCGGTAACCTGGGTGGAGTGCGCCATGCTGGAGGGCGATCGCCAGTACGATCTGGCGCAGAAGTATATGCCCCACGGCACCTGCGGCGTGGTGAGCTTTGGGGTCAAGGGCGGCCGTACAGCTGCCACCACCTTTATGGACAGCCTGAAGCTGGCAGCCATCGTCACCCATGTGGCAGACGCTCGCACCTGCTGCCTGCACCCGGCATCTACCACCCATCGCCAGCTGACGGACGAACAGCTGGAGGCCTGCGGCGTGCGCCCGGATCTGGTGCGCCTGAGCGTAGGTATTGAGGATATTGACGACATTTTGGCAGACCTGGAACAGGCCCTGGCAAAGATCTGACGCCGATGGACGAAAAACACGCACCCACCCCGGCGCATAATCACAATCACGACCACACCCATACCCGGGAGGTGGTCAATCGACTGGCCCGGGCCATCGGCCACCTGCAAAAGGTGAAGCAAATGGTAGAGGACGGCGAGGATTGCTCCCAGGTGCTGGTGCAGCTGGCGGCGGTCAAGTCCGCCTTAAACAGCACCGGCAAGGTGATCCTCAAGGACCACCTGGAGCACTGTATCGTTCACGCCGTGGAGGACGGCGATACGGAAATGCTCACCGAACTGTCCGACGCCATCGACCGGTTTGTGAAATAAATACGGCACTCGGTGCAATCCCACCACCGCCGACGAAATTTGGCGCCCCCTGTTTTTATCCAGGGGTGACTCCCCACAGTGTGGGAAGATGTCGCGCAGCGACAGAGGGGACGGGCACCGGTTAGGTGCTGTCACGAAGTGACTGCGGGGATAAACGCACAAAAAAGCGGGCGGATAATATCCGCCCCTACGATGTACCGATATAAATTTGCCACTCACGATATTTCCAACTGCACGCATAGCAAAAAACGAGGTGTGCCTATGACAACCATTCAAAAGGCTGACTATGTTTTTTCTGTCGACACCGAAAAAACCAAAAAATATTATGAGATCCATACGCTTTGCAACTGCGCATATTGCCGCAATTTTTACGCACAAGCAAAAGATAAATTCCCAAAATTATCTGCTTTTTTAAGTGAATTTGGGGTAGATACCGCCAAACCGGATGAAACGCTTTCTGTGGAGACAGACAATGCCATAGATTATATCAGCATTGATTATACCGTTTGTGGAAGCATCGCATCAACAGGACATAATTTTGAAATTAATGACCATTTTCCTTTAAGCGTTGTGATCACCAACGGTTTTGCCTCCCCAAACGAGCAAACCGGGAGATACTTTACAATTTCCGTAGAGAACATAAAACTTCCCTGGGAATTGGACGAACCACGCCCCGAGCTTTGCACACCAAAAGCAAATAAAAATTCCAATAAAATACTCAAAAAATGAAATCAAACCACAGGGCAGCCGCTGTGATAATTCCCGCATCGCCTAACGGCGCACAATCCCTCCACCGCCTAACGGCGGTCCCCCTCCCTTTTCAAGGGAGGCATTGCGGTTGCAAGATTTTCGTAGGGCGGGGGCTTGCTCCCGCCGATCGTAGGGGCGGCACAAAGGCAGCTGATCCGTCGCCCACATTTTCCATATAAAAAAGAGCACCCGCGTGGGTGCTCTTTTTTACTACCGAATACCTATACTTATTTAATAATCGTGCCGGGGGTATTGGGTGCCATACCGGCGGCGTTGGCCTCGTCCGTGTCAATGTGCATAGCCAGGGCATAGCTGTCAGACACACGCACCACCACATCGCCAAAGGTCAGGTTACGGCCGTTGGCAGAGGGAATCTCTACGCTAACGATCTGGCCATTCTCCAGACCCATACGCTCTGCGTCTGCCGTAGTGGCGTGGATATGGCGCTTGGCAGCGATCACGCCCTCGGTCAGCTCCACCTCACCGGCAGGGCCCACCAGCTTGCAGGCGCCGGAACCGGCAATATCGCCGCTCTCCCGTACCGGGGCGGTCACGCCGATGGAGCGGGCGTCCGTCAGGCTCAACTCCACCTGGGTGGCCTTACGCACCGGGCCCAGGATAGACACAGCCGGGAACTCGCTCTTGGTACCGACCACGCGCACGCGCTCGTTGCTGGCATACTGGCCGGGCTGGGACAGCATTTTCTTCACCGTCAGCTCATAGCCCTTACCGAACAGGGTCTCCAGATCTGCCTGGCTCAAATGTACATGGCGGGCAGAAATCTCAACAGTCACTTGATTGTCCATGATAATACCTCCAAAAAGTTGTAATTCTCGCTTACGCACATATTTTATACCTTTTTTTATTGTTTTTCAACCATTATTTTGGTACAATGAGCAAGGTGATAAAAATGACATTAGACGAACTGAAAACCCACTGCCTCAGCTGCACCGAATGCGAACTGTGCAAGACCCGCACCCAGGTGGTCTTTGGCGTAGGCAACCCGGCGGCAGACATTCTCCTAATCGGCGAAGGCCCGGGAGAGAACGAGGACCTGCAAGGCCAGCCCTTTGTGGGTCGCTCCGGCAAGCTGCTGGATCAATTTCTGGAGAGCATTGACCTGAGCCGGGAGAAGAATGTGTACATTGCCAATATGGTCAAGTGCCGCCCGCCTAAAAACCGGGACCCCAAGCCGGAGGAGCAGGAGGCCTGCCTGCATTGGCTGCGGGAGCAATTTAAAATCATTCGCCCACGGCTGGTGATCTGCGTAGGGCGCATTGCCGCCCAGCGGCTGATTGACAAGGACTTCCGGGTCACCCGCCAGCACGGCGAATTTATCGACAAAAACGGCACCCTGTTTATGGGCACTTACCACCCGGCGGCCATTCTCCGCAACCCCAATAACAAAGAAGCCGCCTTTGGCGACTGGCTGAAAGTGCGGGATAAAATTGAAGAATTGCACCTGAACGTGTGATGATTAGAGAGCGCAAAAAGAGGCTTGAACGCAATGTTCAAGCCTCTTTTTTGTTGTCACCGCTGGCAAATCCTGCGGCAGGGTCTGTATCCGCCGATCGTAGGGGCGGCAATCTGCCACCCGCCGGTGCGATAACAAAACCTATGTTAATTCACATTTTGCAGCCGCTCCGGCACATACTCGTCGTTCAGCGACTGGATATGCTGCTCCACGGTGCTCACCCGGCTGCGGATGGCGTCCTGGTGCGTCTTGTCGCCGGACAGGTACACCACGGTAAACACGCCCGCATCGTACCCGGCGTCGTTCATAAAGTACGGCACAGTATAGCCCTTGGTGTTAAAGGTGGACTCGTACACACTTTCGCCGTCCAGATAATAGGTCTTGTAGCCGTACTCGTACTCCATCTTCGCGTCATACACCACAGAGAACTGCTCTCCCTTGAGCCGAAAGATCCGAGAGGCCGCCGTATACGCCGACTGGCTCTCCCGCCGATAGGCATTGAAGCACAAGTCCGTCTTTTTGCCGCTTTTGCGCAGGATATAAAATTGGGTGTTTTGGGCCGTTTCCTCATCATCTGTAAAGGGCTGGCAAATCTGATCCCGGGTAAAAATGCACTTGGCAATGCTGCCGTTCCAGTTGTACACCCGCAGGCTGTATACCGGCACATTGATCAGGGTCTGCTCCCCGGTCCAGTCGTTCTTCTCCGTCTTTTTCACCTGGCGGCGATAGACGGTGAGCAGCTCCTTGTTGCCGTCGCCGTCAAAATCAATCTCTTCCACCACAGCCAGGCCGTCCACATAGCCGATACCGCCCTCGGTCTTGTAGGTAGCGGAGCCGTACTGACGGTTCAGATCGTCTACCACATCATAGTAGGCTTGCTTTTTCAGCGTGGCATCCGGCAGGCTGGCCTCAATCTCCGCCGTGGTCTTGGTGTTGAATTCCTCCATAGCGGCGGTCACCGTATCCACCAGCACCTCCGCCCGGGTCTCCCGAATACAGGACAGCTGCAGCCGCTCAAAATCCTCGGTATTGGGCTTGTCATTTTGGGAAAACACGCCGGTATCCACATTATATTGGCAGTTGCCGGCCTTTTTGAACTTCTTGCCCCGCATGGCATACAGGGTCACTTCCGTGGGTTTTTGCGGGTCGCACACCCCCACCTGGTAGCGGCGCCCGGTGTGGTACAGTACCACCCAGCTGCCCAGCTTGCCATCGCCGGTGGCATAGCAGGCGTTGGCGGAGTAGAACTTGCTGAAGTTCTTGCCGTCAAAGCCCCAAATATCAAAAAAATACAGGCCCTTTTCCAAATAGCAGATCAGCAGTTCGTCCCGACCGTCGCCGTTAAAATCCATCCGCCGCAGATAAGACACGCCGGTCATTCGCGCCATTTTCTTGCCGTAGCGCTCGTCCATGGACTCCCAGCGGCAGGCGCCGTACTTGGCGATATAATCGGTGCACACCTGCCCCGCCTGATCGCAAAAACGCTCGTTCCACTTGCTCTGGTTGTGCAGGGACACGGCAAAGGAGATAATGGCAATCACCACTGCCAGCACAAACAGCGCCACCGCCAGCCACTTCAACGCAGCCCGGCGCAGGTTGGGATAATCCCGCAGTTCTTCTACAATTTCTTCGTCCCGGCGCACCATGCGGCGCAGCTTGGCGCCGTCCTTTCGCAAGGCAGCAACCAGTTGAGCCAAGCGCACCTGCGCAGACGGCTGCGGCTGTTCTTCCTCGTCGTCAAAGTAATTATACGGCTTCACGGTGCCACCTCCCTTCGGCAATGCTGCCCGGTTCTTCCCTCATTTTAACACGGATCGCCCCGGTACGCAACTATATCGGCAAATTCTTTAGAGAAACCCCACTTCTTACCTATATGTTGTGGTGCCGATCGTTATGCCCACAAGAGGGCGGCACTTTTTATTCCCATCGGCAAAAAAAGGACTTGACAAACCCGTCCCTGCTGGGTATAATAACACTATCGTTTGCGGATTTAGCTCATCTGGTAGAGCGCCACCTTGCCAAGGTGGAGGTAGCGAGTTCGAGTCTCGTAATCCGCTCCAACAAAAAGCACAAGGCATTTCGCCTTGTGCTTTTTTGTTCGTAGTATCTTTGCGCGAGACTCGAACAGGGAAGGCAAATCGGTTGCAAAATCGCCACGCCGTTTACCCTGCAATATGCGCAAGATGGATAAGCAGCACCCACGCCAAGCCGTAATAGATCACTACTGCCACCAAATCGTTGATCGTTGTGATCAGCGGACCGGAGGCCACGGCCGGATCCACCTTGATCTTCTTAAAGAACATGGGCACCAGCGTACCCACCAGGCTGGATACGATCATGGACAACAGCAAAGCCACGCCCACGCAAAAAGAGATAAGAAAAGCCTGTGCCGGCGCATAACCCTTAAACAAGCGCACATACACCCCCAGAAAAGCCACGGCCAAGGCGCCCAAAAGCAATCCGTTGAACATCCCCGCTTTGCTTTCCTTTGCCACCAACTTTCTTTTTTCCTTGGCGCCCAGCTCCTCGTCCACCAGCACACGAATGGTCACGGCCAGGGACTGGGTGCCCACATTGCCTGCCATATCCAGCACCAGGGACTGAAAACAAATCACAATGGGCAAAATGGCAACCACGCCCTCAAAGGCACCCACCACGCTGGAAACCAGCATGCCCAAAACCAGCAAGATCATTAACCAAGGCAAGCGCTTTTTTATGCTTTGCCTGGTGGTCTCATTCAGATCCTCTTCGGCAGTCAAGCCGGCCAGCTTTGCATAATCCTCGCCCATTTCATCGTCCACCGCTTCCACCACATCCTGGGCGGTAATAATCCCTATGATCTGCCGGCTTTGATTCAAAACCGGCAAAGAATCCTCGGCATAGTCCTTAATCTTCTCAATGCAATCGGATATTTTTTCATCCGCGAAAAGATACGGATAAGAATAAATGATCAGAGCGTCCAACGAATCGTTTTGCCTGGCGATGATCAGGTCCTTCAGATCGATGGCGCCGCTGAATTTGCCGCTTTCGTCCATCACATACAGGGTGGAAATATTGTCGTGCTCCCCCGCCTGACGGATCAGCTCATGCATGGCCGTACGAATATCCAGCGTTTTCGGAATACAGATATAATTGGTGGTGATCAAGCTGCCGATTCGGTCCTCATCGTAGGAGGCAATCAACTGCAAATCCGCCCGCACATGCTCGTCCAAATAAGGGCGCAGCTTCTCCTTGTCGGCCGCGTCTAATTTTTGAAGCAAGTCCACCGCGTCATCGGCGTCCATTTCGTTGATAATGGCCGCCAGCTTTTCCGTGCCCAGCTCGCGGGCGTACGGCTCCGGATCCTCTACATACGCCAGGATCTCAGAGACCCATTCGACCCCTAAAACCGCATACAGGGACAGCCGCTCCGTCTGAGACAGATAGGACAAGCTCTGCGCAATATCATTGGCGTGGTAATCATCCAACCGCTGGAGCAGCTGCTTTTTTTCTGCCCCGCTCCGAATCACGGCAACAATTTCTTCTACAATCTTTGGTGCTTTGTTTTCCAATTCAGCCTCCTATTCCGCCCAAAAAGGGCATAAAAAATCCATCGTGTAAAGATACACAATTCCGTTAAGCGTTGTGATACTCTTTGCCTACGATGGACCGGGCCGAAAAAATTAAAGCGAACCGATATAGACACTTGCGCCCTCCGGCGGCACCTGCCCATCGTCCAAGCCACTTCGGTGATCACAACTGTCCATATATTTCGCCTCCTACCGTTCAAAATCAGCAAAATTATAGCACGCAAGATCCGATTTGTCCACCACAAAATCACGCCCCCACCCCGCTTGTGGCCGAATTTACCGGCACCGCCATATCTTGCGGCTTTACAAGGGAGCGCGGATTTGCTACAATAAAAAGCAGAGCGCCACCGGCGCAGAAAAGAGGAAAATTCCACCTATGCAATACACCATTCCCCCCTTTGGCCCCCTGTGGACGGACGGCGTGTTTACCGTGCCCACCTGCGTGGCCGATCGTTACTTAAAACTGGCCAGCGCCTACCAACTCCAGGCGCTGCTGCTTCTTTTGCGCCACGGCGGCAGTCTCAGCACCCGGGAGCTGGCCGGCGCGCTGGGTATCCCGGAGCGAGACGCAGACAGTATTATGGATTTTTGGGTGGCCGAGGGTCTGCTGCAAAGCGGCAACAGCCCGGCAGCCCCTGCGCCCGCCGAGCCCAGCACAGTACAGATCCCGGTTATGACAAAAGTACCCCCCACTGTGGGCGCGCCGGCCAGCCTGACCGTGCACCCGCCGGTAGCGGAACCGCCAAAGCCGAAAAAAGAGACGCTGTCTCCGCCCCGGCTGACCCCGCGGGATATTGTGACCCTGTGCCGGGAAAACAGTGCCCTGTCCGATCTGCTGACCGAGGCGCAAACCGTACTGGGGCGCACCATCAGCACTGCCGAACAGGAAATGCTGGTGAATATGCACATCTACTACGAGCTGCCGCCGGAAGTGATCCTGATGCTCCTGGGCTATTATCGTGGCGAAAAAGAAAAAGGCCGCTCCATTAACCTTGCCTACATTAACAAAATGGCCAACTCCTGGTCCGAGGACGGGGTGCGCACCGTGGCGGACGCAGACGAAAAGCTGCTGTACCTAAGCGGTACGGACAAGCTGTGGGATAAGGTAATCGCCATGACCGGCATTCGCCATCGGTCGCCCACCGCCCGCCAACGCCAAATGGTGGCAGACTGGGGTCGAGATTTTAGCGAAGATATGCTGCAACTGGCCTGCGATATTATGAAAGAGAACGCCGACAAGCCATCGCTGAAGTATATGGACAGCGTGCTGCGCCGGTGGAAAAAAGAGGGGCTGACCACCCCCGCCCAGGTGCAGGAGCAGCAACAGAGTTTTACCGCCGCCAAGGCCAAAAAAGCCGACGGCCGCCTGCAAGGCAAGCCCTCTTACGACCTGGAGCAGATCAAGAGAGACACCATGAATAATACGGATATTAAGTTCTAAGGAGAAGCTATGTATAGTTCCGATCTTTACCAAAAAGCGCTGAACCGGCTGGATCGCCGCCGGGAAGAAGACGAGCTGCGCACCGCCGCCACTTTGGCAGAGGCCAGCGCCAAGGTCCCCCGGCTGGAGGAAATTCAAAATCAGCTGCGGCAAGTGGGCTTTTCCATCTCCAAGGCGTTCTTTGCCAAAGACGCGAAGGCGGAGATCGACAAGCTGCAAGCGGAAAGCCTGCGCCTGCAAGGGGAAAAGGAGCGGCTGCTGGTGGCTGCCGGTTATGCGCCGGACGCTCTGGCCCACCACTACCAGTGCCCCACCTGCAAGGATACCGGCTATGTAGGCGACCGAATGTGCACCTGCCAGCGCGAACTGCTCAAGGACTTGCAGCGGGAGGCCATTCGCCGCCTGGCACCCCTGGACAGCTGCACCTTTGACAGCTTTGACACCAACTATTACCCGGAGACGGCGGAGGACAACGGCATTTCGCCTCGGGCGAAGGCGGATAAGATCGCCGAGGCCTGCCATCGCTACGCCCAGCGGGTATCTTTGCGGGAGCCGGCCAACCTGATGCTGATGGGTCAGACCGGCCTGGGCAAAACCCACTTGAGCCTGGCCATTGCCAATGTTGCCATCGGTCGGGGCCTGTCCGTAGAGTACGGCACCGCCTACAATATCCTGTCCGACCTGCAAAATGAGAATTTCGGCCGCACCGGCAACCTGCAATATACGGAGGAGCGGGTGCTCCATACGGACCTGCTGATCCTGGACGACTTGGGCACCGAGTACACCTCTGCCTATACCGTGGCCTGCCTGTACAATATCATCAACACCCGCATTCTTTGCAGCCGCCCCACCGTCATCAGCACCAACCTGGGCTTTGACGAGCTGGCGCAAAAATACGACCAGCGCATCACCTCCCGCATCGCCGGCGCCTATTCCCGTCTGGTACTGGTGGGCAACGATATTCGGTATATCAAATAAGCGCAAATCTCCGCGCGCCGAAAGGGAATAAATCGAAACGCATTATATACAGAACATCCTACAAAAAAGCACCCTTAAAGGGTGCTTTTTTCTTGTGCTCGCAGGGCGGCAAAGTCTGTGACGGTTTGGCGAGGGGCGGTGGGGGTGGAATACACCCAACGGTCCATGCGGGTGCCATCCATATAGTAGGTCAGGGGCGTCACCGGTGCCGGCGGGTCAAAGGCCTCTACGACCACCAGCTTGATTTTCATTTTCTCCGGCAAAATAGACTTCACATACACAGCCACCGGCTGACCCGGCTCCAACGCGGCGCTGGGCTCTGCCAGACCCGCCAAATTTGGAGTCAACTCTACAAACACGCCGTAAGGCTCTACGCTGCGCACCACGCCGGGCACCGTCTCACCGGAGGAGAAGCCCGCTGCATTCTGCTGCCAGGTGCCCAGCAGCTCCTTTAGACTAAAAGTCAGCTTATCCGGCTCTCGGCTGCGCAGCACCACCCGCAGTTCCTGTCCCTCTCGCAGGCGGGCACGGGGGTGGTCAATGCGGCTGACCGAAAGCATATCAATGGGGATCAGGGCGTTCAGCCCCGCCCCCACATCAATAAATGCGCCAAACTTCTCCAAATGGGTCACCCGGGCAGGAATCACGTCCCCCGGCTCTAATGTGTCCAAAAACTCTGCCTTGCACCGCAGCTGCACCGCCCGGCGGGAAAGAATAGCGGTAAAGGGGCCGTCGTCCTCCCGCTGAAAGCCTAAAATCGAAAAACACACCCGCTTGCCAACCTTAGAAATCAGGGCAATATCCCGTACCGTGCCGTCATCGATTCCTACGGCGCCCTCCTCCCGGGGAATGATCCCTCGCATGGCACCCAGGTCCACATGAAGATTATGTTCCCGGTCACAAAGCAGCACCCGACTCTCCAGTATGGATCCCTGCATCATCGCCCGGCGCAGCGCCTCCGGTGTAGTAAATTGCCGGTCCAGTTCTGCATTCATTCCCTCCGGGTAGAATTCCATGTTCTCACGCCTTTCCGAATTGCCTGTGCTATAAATATATGCCTGTCGATAGGCGGATATGTTGTAAAATCGGCCAAAAGGTGCTATACTGTAAACAAGAATAAACGAGGGGAGAGCCCCATGGAATTACAACTGCACGATCGGGTCAAAATGAAAAAGCCACACCCTTGCGGGTGCGCGATCTTTGAAGTGACCCGCCTGGGCGTAGACTACAAATTAAAATGCACCGGCTGCGGGCGCGAGGTGCTGCTGCCCCGGATCAAGGCGGAAAAGCTGATCCGCGGGGTGGTACAGGACGGGTAGCCCGTCTCCTTTTCATTATATAATACATATAAAAGGAGACGCTTATGTTTGAAAAACTCAGCCGTGTAGAAGAACGGTACAACAAGATCGCCGCAGACCTGTGCGACCCGGCGGTGGTAGCAGACATCAGCCGCTACACCGCCCTGATGAAAGAACAAAAGCACTTAACCCCGGTGGTAGAGACCTTTGCCCGCTATAAAACCGCCAAGACGGCGGCGGAAGAAGCCCGAGAGCTGCTGCAAAGCGAAAGCGACCCGGAGCTGTGCGATCTGGCAAGAGAAGAATTGAAAGACAGCGAGGCAGCGCTGGAACAGCTGCAAGAGCAGTTGAAAATTTTGCTGTTGCCCCGGGATCCCAACGACGACAAAAATGTAATTATTGAGATCCGCGGCGGCGCCGGCGGCGACGAAAGTGCCCTGTTTGCCGGGGTACTGTACCGTATGTACAGCATGTACGCGGAGCAAAAGGGCTTTAAGAGCGAAATTCTGTCTGAGAACGCCACGGAGCTGGGCGGATACAAGGAAATCAGCTTTTCCATTGACGGCGACGGCGCCTACTCCCGCTTTAAGTTTGAAAGCGGGGTGCACCGGGTGCAGCGGGTGCCGGAAACGGAGAGTCAGGGTCGCATTCACACCTCCACCGTAACGGTTGCGGTGCTGCCGGAAGCGGAGGAAGTGGACTTTGAGCTGGACCCCAAGGACTTGCAGATCGACACCTTCCGCTCCTCCGGCGCAGGGGGGCAGCACATCAACAAAACCTCCTCCGCCATTCGCATTACCCACCTGCCCACCGGCACGGTGGTGGAATGCCAGGACGAGCGCAGCCAGCATAAAAACAAAGACAAGGCCATGAAAGTGCTGCGCGCCCGACTGTATGACGCAGAAAAGGCCAAGCACGACGCTGCCATTGCCGGCGAACGGAAAAGCCAGGTAGGCACCGGCGACCGCAGCGAGCGGATCCGCACCTATAACTACCCCCAGGGGCGGGTCACCGATCACCGGATCAACCTGACTCTGTATCGACTGGAACAAATCTTAAACGGCGATCTGGACGAATTGATCGACGCCCTGATCACCGCCGATACGGCAGCCAAACTCAGCGCCGCGGAGGAATAATGTAGGGATTGATAACCGTGTAATCCCTCCGTCTGCTCGTAAACTCGCAGCCACCTCCCTTTACAAGGGAGGCAAATCGGTTACAAAATCTTAGGCTCCCTTGCAAAGGGAGCTGTCAGCGTAGCTGACTGAGGGATTGCGCCGGAGGTGTTCTACCTCAACCGCAAATCAAATCAAGGACACAAGATATGGAAACCAAACAACTGGGAACAACAGAACAAGACCTGGCGCTGGCCGGGGAACTGCTGCGGCAGGGGCAGCTGGTGGCCTTTCCCACCGAGACGGTGTACGGACTGGGCGCCGACGCCCTGAACGAAACCGCTGTGGCACAAATTTACGCCGCCAAGGGCCGCCCCAGCGACAACCCGCTGATTGTGCATGTGGCAGAAAAAGCAGACATTGCCCCGCTGGTGCAGGAAATTCCGGAGAAAGCCAAGAAACTTTTTGACCGCTTTTTCCCCGGACCGCTGACGGTGATCCTGCCCAAGAGCGATAAAATCGGCAAAGTCGTCAGCGGCGGACTGGACACGGTGGCGGTGCGTATGCCGGAGAACCCGGTGGCCCACCGACTGCTGCAACTGGCAGGGGTGCCGGTAGCGGCCCCCAGCGCCAACACCAGTGGGCTGCCCAGCCCCACAAGAGCCAAATATGTGCAAGAGGATATGAACGGCAAAATTGCTGCCATCGTAGACGGCGGCGACTGCGCCTACGGGGTGGAGTCCACGGTAATCACCCTGGCTACCTCTACCCCAACGCTGCTGCGCCCCGGCGCAGTAACCAAGGAAATGCTGGAGGCAGAGATCGGCCCCATTGCCGTGGCTCCCGCGGTGCTGGAAAAGATGGCAGACGGCGAGACCGCCGCCTCTCCCGGCATGAAATACAAGCACTACGCCCCCAAGGCGCAGGTGATTTTAGTAAACGGCGACAGCGCCGCCTACGCCGCCTTTGTAAACAGTCAACCGGGCTGCTACGCCCTGTGCTATGAAGAAGACCGGGTGACGGTGCCCAAGGTGCCCTACGGCAAGGCCACCGACGACCTAAGCCAGGCACGAGAGCTGTTTGACGCCCTGCGGCGGCTGGACGAACTGGGCGCCAAAAAAGTCTACGCCCGTATGCCCCGCAAAACCGGGGTGGGTATGGCAGTATACAACCGGCTGATCCGGGCAGCGGCCTTTCGCATTTTAGACCTAACCAAGCCTTTTCTTATCGGTGTAACCGGGCCTACCGGCGCAGGGAAAGGCTATGTGTGCCGCCTGCTGGCACAGGCCGGGCTGCACCCGGTGGACTGCGACCGGGTCTATGGCCGGCTGACCGTTCCCGGCGCGCCCCTGCTGCAAGACCTGGCGGCTGCCTTTGGGCAGGAGATCATCCAGGACGGCGCCCTGGACCGCAAAACCTTGGCAGCCAAAGCCTTTGCCACCCCTGCCGCTACGGAAAAGCTGAATCAGGTAACCCATCCGGCGGTGCTGGATGCCTGTGTGCAGCAAGCTAAGATACCGGCGGTGCTGGATGCGCCCCAGCTGTTTGAAAGCGGCGCGGACGCCCTGTGCGCCTACACCCTGGCAGTGACTGCGCCTAAGGACACCCGCCTGGCTCGAATTATGGAGCGGGACGGCATAGACCGGGCGGCGGCACAGCTGCGTATGCAGGCGCAACCGGCGGCGGACTTTTACACCGAGAAATGCACATTCACCGTCACCAATGACGGCAGAGATATAAAATCCCAAGTGGACAGAATACTGGAGGCTATCTTATGAATGAAGAAAAAACCAAGGGTCAGCAGCTGCAAGAGCTGCTGTTCAACAAGCGCGAGAACGGCGTAGACTTTATGGACGACGCCGAGCTGGGCGTATGTGATGATTTTTGCGAGGGGTACAAGGACTTCCTCTATCACTGCAAAACCGAGCGAGAGGCCGCTGCCCAGGCACTGGACCAGGCGCGGGCTGCCGGGTTCCTGCCCTTTGACGAATTCGGCGACCAGCTGGAGCCGGGCGCCAAGGTGTACAAGATGAACCGGGGCAAGGCCATTATCCTGTGCGTGAAGGGCAAGCGCAGCATTAAGGACGGCGTGCGCATTGCAGCTGCCCACATTGACTCTCCTCGCATTGACTTAAAGCAGCGCCCGGTGTACGAGGACAACGGGCTGGCGCTGTTTAAGACCCACTACTACGGCGGTATTAAAAAGTACCAGTGGACCGCCATTCCCCTGTCCCTCCACGGCCGCATTTGCAAAAACGACGGCACCTATGTGGATGTGCGCCTGGGCGAGGAGCCGGGTGACCCCAAGTTCTGTATTACGGACATTCTGCCCCACCTGGCGCTGGAGCAGTACACCCGCAAGATCAACGAGCTGATCAAAGGGGAAGAGCTGAACATTGTCATCGGCTCCCGCCCCTTTAAGGACGACAAAGCCAGCGAAAAGGTGAAGCTCAATATTCTCAATTTGCTGTACGAGAAATACGGCATTGTGGAGCGGGATCTGCTGTCTGCCGAGCTGGAGCTGGTGCCGGCCTTTACCGTTGACGACCTGGGCTTTGACCGCTCCCTGATCGGCGGCTACGGCCACGACGACCGTGTGTGCGCCTATCCGGCCTTGCAGGCCATTCTCAGCGTCAGCGAGCCGCCGGAGTACACCTGCATTACCGTGCTGACGGATAAAGAGGAGACCGGCTCCGACGGCAACACCGGGCTGAACTCCAGCTATCTGAAATACTTTATTGAGGATTTGGCGCGGCTGGAGGGCTACGAGGGCCGCGATGTGCTGCGCAACTCCAAGTGCCTGAGCGCCGATGTAAACGCTGCCTTTGACCCCACTTGGTCCTCTGCCTTTGAGAAGAACAACGCCTCCTTTATCAACGAGGGCGTGGTGGTCACCAAGTTTACCGGCTCCCACGGCAAAAGCGGCACTTCCGACGCCAGCGCCGAGTATGTGAGCTTTGTCAAAAACTTGCTGGAGGAAAACGGCGTGCTGTGGCAAAGCGGCGAGCTGGGCAAGGTTGACGGTGGCGGCGGCGGCACCGTGGCTATGTATATTGCCAATTTGGATGTAGATGTAATTGATGTAGGCGTGCCGGTGCTCTCCATGCACGCACCCTATGAGATCGTTTCCAAAATTGATGTATATATGGCGTACAAAGCCTTCACCACCTTCTTTACCAAATAAGAAACGCAAAAGAAAAACCGACACTCCGCGTGTCGGTTTTTTGTATATAAATCTATACCTTTTTGCCTCCCTTTACAAGGGAGGCAAAAAGGTTTATCGTAGGGGCGGCAATCTGCCGTCCGCAGGCGCATACCTCCCTACGAGCAAAACTTATGATTGCCGATCACCTTGATCACCGGTCGGGAGTGCATAAACTTGTCTGAGGTTTTGGACGCATTGAAATAATACACCGCACCGCCGGAGGGGTCCCATCCGTTTAGGGCATCCGTGGCGGCGCGCTTGGCGCTGTCTGCCACCGGGGCGTACCAGTTGGAGTCGTTGACGCAGGAGAACGCCCCATTTTGGTACACCACGCCGCTGATGGAATTGGGGAAGGAGGGGTGCGCCACCCGATTCAGGATCACGGCGCCCACCGCCACCTGACCCTCATAGGATTCGCCCCGCGCCTCGGCGCTGATCACCTTGGCCAGCAGCTCCACATCTGCATCCGAATACCCGGTACTGTTGCCGCTGCTGCTACCACCCAGCCCCAGGTACAACAGGGTCTTTGGTCCGGCCACGCCGTCTGCGGTAATGCCGCAGTTCTTTTGAAACGCCTTCACCGCCGCCTTGGTGGCATTGCCGTAAATGCCGTCGGCAGCGCCGCTGTAATAGCCCAGCTCCTTGAGCTTCTTTTGCACACGGGTCACCTCCGCACCGGTGGAGCCCAGCTTGGAGAGCACCTGGCTGCTGGCAGCGGACTGCACCGCGTAGTACACCCCGCCGCCAATGCAAAGGGCACCGGCAGCCACCGCCAGCACCACAAACACCGTTAAGAAATTCCGCACGGCCTTATAAATCGTCATGAGAGATCACCCTTTCAACACAGTGTGTAGATCAAAAAGGACAGCGCCACCCCGGCCAGGGCACTGAGCAGACAACGCAGGGCAAAGTGCCACTTCTCTCGTCGGGAGCGGCGCACTCTGGGCGGCCGACCGGCGCGGGCAGCCAGGGAATGGGCCTCTCGCTCCAGCACAGCCCGGTCCTCTCGGGCGTACTGGGGTTTTACAAAAAACACGATTTTTTCAAAATACGGGTTTTCCGGATTGGTCACCTCAAGCACCTGTTTGCTGACGCCTTTGATCATGCTGTTCGTCCTTTCTGTTTGCTGATTTTAGTGTGTGGCAAAGATGCCGAAAATATACCGGAATTTTGTGAATTGTGAGCATAAAAAAAGCCTTGACAGCCCACGCGGCCACTACAATCAGTATATTGACCTTGCGCCCACAGATTGTGGAAAAGACGGTGGAAAATGTTGAAAATTTGGGCATTTTTCGCATAATATCGGGCATTTTTCCGGTTGAAAACTCAAAATCATAGGAGTTTTTAACCCTTTACACATAGTTTTCAACATTTTTGAGAAGAAATCCCACACCGCGAATTTTTGTGAAAATTGCTATTTTTTAGAAAATTTCATCTTTTCCTCTTGACAGAGAATAGAACGTCCGCACCGCCGTTTGTCAAGAAAAAATATGCACAAAATCGCCCTGAATTTTTTAGTAATGATGGATAAAAGGCAAAAGAAATAGAGACTGCCCAGCAGTCCCTTTTTTGTTTTATCCGATTGCTTTTCTGTTTTACTTTTTCTTCTTGCGGATATGCAGCACCCGCAGGGCATTCGCCACCGCCAGCAAACACACGCCCACATCGCCGAACACTGCCAGCCACATGGCATTCTCATCAAAAATACCCACGGCGCAGCCAAGAATGATCAGCAGCTTAACCGCAATGGCAAAGATAATATTCTCCCGGGCAATGCCCACGGTCTTGCGGGCAACGGTCACGCCCACCGGCAGCTGGCTCAGGGAGTCGCCCTGGATCACCATATCTGACGCCTCAATGGCCACATCCGCTCCGGCGCCGCCCATGGCTACGCCCAGGTCCGCCGCTGCCAGCACCGGCGCGTCGTTAATACCGTCGCCGGCATACAGCACCGTGTGGCCCTGCTGCTGCAAGGCCTGCACCCGCTGCACCTTCTCTTCCGGCAGCAGCTTGGCATAGTAGCCGTCCAACCCGGCCTTGGCGGCAATATCCGCCGCAATGGACGCTCGGTCGCCGGTGAGCATAATGGCCTGCTTCATACCCATATGGTGCAGCCGGTCAATGGCCTCCCGGCTGTCCGTTTTAATAATATCCGCAAACACAATGTCGCCCAGGAACTCCGTGTCCGTGCAGCAGTACACGGCGGTGCCTACCAGCTGCGTTTCTGTAAAGGGCACACCGATCTTTTGCATCAGCTTTTCATTCCCGGCATAGTAGCGCACGCCGTCCACCACCGCAGACACGCCCATACCGGCGTAGTTCTTGGCGTCCGTCACCACGCAGTCATCGGCAAACTGGCCAAAGGCCAGGCAAATGGACTTGGCAATGGGGTGGGTAGACAACCGCTCGCAGGCGGCAATAATCCGCAGCAGCTCCCGGTGGTTGTGCTTATCAATACAATGGCAGTGCACGCACTCGCACCGCACAAATTCAAACTTGCCGCTGGTGATGGTGCCGGTCTTGTCAAACACACCCACATCGCAGCGGGCCAGGGTCTCCAAATGATCGGCGCCCTTTACCAAAATACCCTCCCGGGAGCAGGTGCCCAGCCCACCGAAGAAGGACAGGGGAACGGAAATGACAATGGCGCAGGGACAGGACACCACCAGAGCCGACAACCCACGGTAGATCCACTCGTGCCAGTCGCCGCCGAAGAACAGGGGCGGGATCAGCACCAGCGCCAAGGCAATGCCGCACACAATGGGGGTGTAAATGCGGGCAAAGCGGGTGATGAATTTTTCCGTATGGCTTTTGCTGTCCTGGGCGTGCTCCAGTGCCGCCAGCACCCGGGCCACCGCCGAATCTCCATAGGGCTTGTCTACCCGAATGGTCAGCGCGCCGTCAATGGCTACGCTGCCGGCCAGCACCTCCATACCCGGGGCAACGGATACCGGGATGCTCTCGCCGGTAAGGGCGGCGGTGTCCACCTCCGCATTACCCTCCAGCACCGTACCGTCCAGGTGGATCTTCTCTCCCGGCTCCACCACAATGGTTTGGCCCGGCTGCACCGTCTCCGGCGCCGCCTCCGTCATACCGTCTTTTGCTTGTACCCGCACGGTGTCCGGCTTTTGCTCCAGCATACCTTTAATGGATCTGCGGCTCTTTTGCACCGCCAGGCTTTGCAAAAATTCGCCCACGGTATAAAGCAATACCACGGCGCAGCCCTCAGAATACTCCCCAATGGCAAAGGCGCCCAGAGACGCCACCGCCATCAGCAGATTTTCGTTAAATATGTTCTTGGCCAGCACACCCTCCACCGCCTCGCGCAAAATGGAGAAACCCACAAAAATATACGACAAGGCAAAGGCTGCCAGCTCAACATAATGCCACAGGGTGCTGCTCTCGCTGCCGGGGATCAGATGCTCCACCGCCGCGCCCAGCAAAAAGAAGAAAAGCCCCGGCACAAACTTGCGCAAAAAGGCCTTTTTGTCAATGTCTTCATGGGCGTGGTCGTGACCGCAGCCGCAGCCGTCGTCGTGGTGATGGTGGTTGTGTCCGCAGGCGCAATCCGTCCCGTGGGTATGCAATTCTTTTTCGCTCATATTACTCCTCAATATGCTCAATGGCGCAGTTAATAATGGTCTTTACATGGTCATCCGCCAGGGCATAGATCATATTCTTGCCCTCCCGGCGGTACTTGATCAGGTGGTTTTGCTTTAGAATACGCAGCTGGTGGGAGATGGCAGTCTGGCTCATCTCCAAATTGGCAGCAATATCCCCTACGCACAACTCCCGGTCAAACAGCAGCACCAAAATGCGAATGCGGGTGCTGTCTGCAAACAGCTTAAACAAATCGGCCACATCATAGGCCAATTCGTCCGACTGCTCCAAATTATTCGTCAAATATGCATCCATAACAGGCTCCTTCTCCGGCAGGTCCAGTATTTCTCCCTCGATTTTATTTTATTTTACACCCATTGTCAACCCCGCCCCTTGACAAACGGCGGGGCTTGCATATAATAATAGGTGACAAATACTTTTCGGGGCAGGGTGCAAATCCCTACCGGCAGTGAGAGTCTGCGAACCCGGCAACGGGCCGAGCCTGTGGAATTCAGGCACCGACGGTGAGCAAGGTATTCCCTTGTAAGTCCGGATGAGAGGAAAGGTACGGCGCAGTGCTGCGCCGCCGTTGGTCTTGTCAAACCAAATTGCCCCGGTACGCCATGTGCCGGGGTTTCTCTTTTGCCCACGGTCAAAAGGAGTAAGAAAGATGACCGCAAATTCAAAAACCACCAAATCCACCTCAAAAACCGGCGCCGCCCGGCGGCTTACCGGCATTGCCATGCTGTCTGCCGTTGCCTTTGCGCTGCAATTTTTGGAATTTCCCATTCCCATTATGCCCGCTTTTATTAAGCTGGACTTTTCCGACCTGCCGGAACTACTGGCGGCCTTTGCCTACGGTCCGCTGGCAGGCGTGGCGGTGGCAGGAATCAAAAATCTGATCCACCTGCCGCTGTCCTCCAGTATGTATGTGGGCGAGCTGTCCAACTTTCTGCTGGGGGCGGTTCTGTCCGTTGCCGCCGGCGCAATCTATAAAAAACACAAGACCAAGCGGGGCGCCCTGGCCGCCGCCGTGCTGTCTGCGGTGATTATGGGGCTCATCAGCGTGCCGGTCAATTACTGGATTATCTATCCGCTTTACTACAATGTGCTGGGCTTTCCCCAGGCGGCGGTGCTGGATATGTACCAGGCCATTTTGCCCGCCACCAAGAGCATTTTGCAGGCGCTCTTTATCTTTAACCTGCCCTTTACCGTTGCCAAGGGGCTGCTGTGCGCTGCGCTTTGCGCCGGGATCTATAAACCCCTGTCGCCGCTGCTGCATGGTAGAAAATAAGAGGATTTCTAACAATCCCTCCGCGTTCGCCGATGGCGAACCCACCACCTAACCGGTGCCCGTCCCCTCTGTCGCTGCGCGACATCTCCCCACACCGTGGGGAGTCACCCTTTACACAAGGGAGGCAAGCCCTATATAACTTAGCTCCCCTTATTTTTCATTAAGGGGAGCTGTCAGCGCAGCTGACTGAGGGGATAAAACAAAAAACGGAGGGATTTTTCCGCCACAAACGCCTAAAAAACAAAAAACTTCCCCCACCTTGACATTTCCCCCGGGCGTGTTATAATGACTTCATTACCGGATACGATACTATATCTGTTGTGAAAGAGAGGAATTTCCATGCGCCTGTCGCTGATCGTACCCTGCTTTAACGAGCAGGACAATATTTTTCCCTTTGCCCGGGCGGTGGCCGAGGTATTTCCCGACCCGTCCGATTACGAGATCGTCTTTGTCAACGACGGCAGCAAGGACAAGACCCTGCAAAATCTAAAGGAACTGCACCGGCAAAGCCGGCAGAACATTCGGGTGGTCAGCTTCTCCCGCAACTTTGGCAAGGAGAGCGCCATTTACGCCGGGCTGCAACACTGCGACGGCGAGTATATCAGCTTGATTGACGCAGACCTGCAACAGGATCCGGCCATCGTAAAGCAAATGACAGAAATTCTGGACGCAGAGCCGGACACGGACTGCGTGTGCGCCTTTCAGGAGACCCGGCACGAGAACAAGCTGATGACCTCCGTGAAATCCGCTTTTTACAAAATGGCCACCAATATGAGCGAAGTGGATTTTGTGGACGGTGCTTCCGACTTTCGCACCTTCCGCCGCACCGTACGGGATGCGCTGCTGCAAATGCCGGAGTATTTCCGCTTTTCCAAGGGGCTGTTCAGCTGGGTGGGCTTTAACACCAAGTACATTCCCTATGAAGCCAAAGAGCGGGCCAGCGGCACCACCAAATGGGGGTTCAAAAAGCTGCTGAAATACGGCTGGAACGGCATTTTGGCCTTCTCCACCGCGCCGCTAAAGCTGGCAACGGTGTTGGGGCTGCTTTCCACTGCCTTTTCTATTATCTACTTTATCGTGACCCTCCTTCGCAAGGCTACGGAGCACATTGCGGTAGACGGCTTTACCCAGACGGTGATTCTGATCGTTTTCTTTGGCGGTATGCAGCTGTTTACCATCGGCATCATCGGCGAGTACCTGGCCAAGAATTACATTGAGACCAAGCGCCGCCCGGTGTACCTGGCAAAAGAAATTCTCGATTACAAAAAATAATGACGAAACGAAAGAGAACGGGAAAAGGATACACTTCGTAAGGAGGCGTATCCTTTTAAATTTATTTAACCAGACAGAATATATGGCAGCTTGCCGAGAGTAGTGTTGATGCTAATTATGATTATGTGCTATACTTACAATACGATAAATGGGAATTTTTATAAGGGGAATAAATGACTGAAATTTATTGTATGACCCAAATACATGAATATTGGAATGAAACTATTTGTTTGGCTGAAAAATGCTCGTGGAAAGCGGGCCCTTATTTGGCTCAAAAGATGAAAAGCAATGACTTTAATACATGGGAAAGAGTGTTTGTTGCTTGTGTAAATGGAAAAGTGGCAGGATTTTGCACATTGGCTGAAAAGGATGAGCTGCCAAAAGAATATCCGTTTACACCATTTATAGGATTTGTTTTTGTTGATGAACCATACCGTGGTAATAGACTATCGGAGTTAATGATTCGAAGCGCTATTTTATATGCTCGTGAGCTAGGATATGAAAAAGTATATATTCTGAGCGGAGAAATAGGGCTATACGAAAAATATGGTTTTGAAAAGTTGGGTGATTATAAAACAATATTTGGCTCAATTGATCAGCTATTTGTTAAGTCAACAATATGATCATTAGATATTCGGCTTAGAGGTTAGCGTATGAGATTACTTTCAAACCGACAGTGTCCACAGGTTTAGCGAGCATCGGATTGTGCCACCACAATCCAAAGTAGAAGTCCGCGCCCTAAAAAGGGTGCGGACTTCTACTTCTCCGTATATTCTCTATGTAACTTCCTTACAGAGGGTGTACTCCAACCGTTCTCTTTTTTATGGATTTGCGGTTGCTTGTAATCCCTCCACCCAGCCGGTGCTGTCAGCGCAGCTGACTGAGGGATTTAGAAATTGTACCCCCAATCTGTCAAACCATACAAAAAATAGGGCGCAGGCGGCCGGTTTTGTGGCAGAACTGCGGTGCAAAATCTGCGCTGCGGCTTGCTATTTTGGACAAAATGGTGTATAATGCACAATGAATGATCCGCCGGATCATAATTTACTTTGAATGGAGAGAACACTATGCCACTGGTAACAACTACCGAAATGTTCAAGAAGGCTTATGAGGGCGGTTACGCCATCGGTGCTTTCAATGTAAATAACATGGAGATCGTGCAGGGCATCACCCGTGCAGCCAAGAAGCTGAACGCCCCGGTGATCCTGCAGTGCTCCGCCGGCGCACGCAAGTACGCCTCTCACGACTACCTGGTTGCTATGGTAAAGGCTGCCGCTGAAGAGACCGGTCTGCCCATCGCCCTGCACCTGGATCACGGCCCGGATTTTGAGACCTGCAAGGCCTGCATTGACGGCGGCTTCACCTCCGTGATGATCGACGGCTCCAGCAAGCCCTATGAGGAGAACATTGCTCTGACCAAAAAGGTGGTTGAGTATGCCCACGCCCACGGTGTAGTGGTTGAGGGCGAGCTTGGCACCCTGGCCGGCGTGGAAGATGATGTAAAGGTAGAGGCCGGTAACGAGAGCTACACCCGCCCGGAAGAGGTTGAGGATTTCGTAAACCGCACCGGTGTGGACTCCTTGGCCATCGCCATCGGCACCAGCCACGGCGCCTACAAGTTTAAGCCCGGCCAGAAGCCGCAGCTGCGTTTTGACATTCTGGAAGAGGTGCAGCGCCGTCTGCCCGGCTTCCCCATCGTACTGCACGGTGCGTCCTCCGTTAACCAGGACCACATCAAGATGATCAACCAGTACGGCGGTCAGATGCCCGACGCTATTGGTATTCCGGAGGATATGCTGCGTGAGGCTGCTTCCATGGCTGTCTGCAAAATCAATGTAGACTCCGATATTCGTATTGCCATGACCGCTGCCATCCGCAAGCACTTTGCAGAGAATCCCACCCACTTCGATCCCCGTCAGTATTTGACCCCTGCCCGCGACCTGATTGAAGAGGTTGTGGCACACAAGATCGATGTTGTGTTCGGCACTGCCGGTCACGCCAACGACTGATTTTAATGAAAAAAGACCCTTGGTATTTTTTACCAAGGGTCTCTTTTTTTGCCCGGCGGCTACATCATAGACGATACATTATCTACAAAATTCGCCACGGAATTAACCGCCTTTTTCATGGTCTTTTGGGTCTTGGCGGAATTGCTGTTCATGGTGGCAACCGTGCCGGCGACCATACTGCCCACAGCCATGGCCACGCCCAAACCCTTCATCATATTTACCGTTTTCTTTTTCATATTCGTCCTCCGTTATTAAATTGCAACGCGCCTTGCTCTATTAGTTTGCACCGCGCGGGCACAAAAAGTCCACGCAGTTTTTGCCTGTGCCCGCACATTTTAACGGAAAAAATTGGCAAAAAAATGACCCTGCTCATTGGATAAGAGCAGGGTCGTTTTTTTGTTTTTTCAGAAATTCCAGTCCGGCTGGGTGGGAATCTTCTCCACTGCCTGGCCGTCGATTTTGTCCAGACAGGAGGCAAACTCCATACCGAATGCCCGACCGTCTACGAAAATATCAAGGAGCGGTTGGAGCACAAAGCGGCGTTCCCGGTAGCGGGGGTGGGGCACCACCAAATTCTCCGTTTGCAGCTGCAAATTGCCGGCAAAGATCACATCCACATCCAGCACCCGAGGGCCGTTCTTTACCCCGCGCACCCGGCCCAAACCGGCCTCCAGTCCCAGGCACACGCCCAGCATCTCATGCGGGTTTAGCCGGGACTCTACCAAAAAGCACACATTGTAAAAATCGTCCTGCCGGGCATAGCCCACCGGCTGGGTCTGATAAACGGCAGAGGCAGACACCACATGGGTGCCGGGCACCAGGTCCAGCGCCTCTCTGCAATAAGTTAAATTGGCCAGCCGGTCGCCCAAATTGGTGCCGGCGCTGAGTACATAATACATATTACTTCCTGTCTCTGGAAATGGTGACTCCCACCCAGTCAAAATCTGCCTGAATAGGCGCCTGTGGTTTCTTTAAGGTCAAATCCACCCGCAGCACCTCCGGGTACTCTGCCAGTACCGCGGCGGTCAAATCCTCTGCGGTGCGCTCCAACAGATCATTGGTGCGCTCTGTGAACACCCGGCGCAGCGTTTTGATCACCTTGGCGTAACTGACAGTGTCCTCCACCCGATCGCTGTGGCAGGCCTTTGCCAAATTTACATACAAATCCGCGTCAATCTCAAAGCGCTGACCCTGAATTTTCTCCTCCGGGTTCACCCCGTGATAGCCAAACAGCCGCAGACCGCGGATCAAAATTCTGTCTGTCATTTGTTCTGCACCACCACTGCGGTGCCGGTGGCGCTGACCATCAGCATATTGCCCTGACCCAGCACCTCGTAGTCGATATTGACGCCTACAACCGCATTGGCGCCCAGCCGGACAGCGCGGCTCTCCATCTCTGCCAGCGCGGCCAGACGGGCGCTTTCCAGCTCCTCCTCATACCCGGCGCTGCGCCCGCCCACAATGTTGCGAATCGAGGCGCCAAAGTCCTTAATAAAATTCACGCCGTTGACCACCTGACCGGTGACAATACCCTTGTACTCCACGATCACGCCGTTCTCCACGGTAGGGGTGGTTACACTGATCATATTTTTGCTCCTTTCAAATGCTGCGCCATGAAGACGCCCTGTTTTTCCTGTTCTATATTATGCAGGCGGATGATGTCCGCACCGCCTAAAATACCCACAGTATCGGCGGCAATGTTGCCGTATGTGCGCGCCTTTGGCTCCGGCTGATCACTGCCCCGGCCGATCACCCGCTTGCGGGAGCAGCCCAGCAGCAGCGGAAAGCCCGCCATTTTGTATTGGGGAATATTGGCGATCAGCGCCAAGTCCTGCTGAAAATTCTTGCCAAAGCCAATGCCCATATCCAGGCAAATTTGGCTGTCCTGCACACCCAGTGCCCGGCAGGCGGTCACGCTGTCTTCAAAAAACGCCTTTACATCCGCCGGCGTGCCCGGCCCGGCGTGCATAATCACCCAGCCGGCACCGTAGCGGCACACCACATCAGCCATTTCCGGATTGACCACACCGCTCACATCATTGATGATCTGCGCCCCGCAGCGCAGCGCCTGCGCCGCCACATAGGGGTAATACGTATCTACCGACACCGGCAGCGTCGTCTCCTTACAAAGAACGGACAGCACCGGCTCCAGCCGCGCCCATTCCTCTTTATCTGTCACCGGGGTGTGCCCCGGACGCGTGGACTGACCGCCAATGTCTAAAATGTTCGCCCCCTGCGCCTCCAGCGCCCGGGCGTGGATCAGCGCCGTGGCCGGGTCCAGCCAGTCACCTCCGTCGGAAAAGGAGTCCGGGGTCACATTTACAATACCCATCAGCAAAACCTTGCTGCCGTACGCAATCTCTTTCTCTCTGCAATGCCAAACAGCCATAGTTACTCCTTACTTGGTCAGCAGTGCCAGCGCCTCGGCGCGGGTGCGCGCGTCCGTTTTCATAATGCCCCGCAAAGCGGAGGTTTGGGTGGTACTGCCGGCAGCCTTGGCGCCACGCATATTCATACACATATGCTCCGCCTCTAAGATCACTGCCACGCCCTTGGGGCGCAGCTCCTCATTCAAAAAGTCCGCCACATCGTGGGTCAGTCGCTCCTGCACCTGGGGACGGCGAGCAAAGCAGTCCACAATGCGGGCAAACTTGGATAGGCCGATAATGCGGTTGTCTGCCGGAATATAGGCAATATGCGCCTTGCCCACAAAGGGCAGCAGGTGGTGCTCGCACATAGAGGCAAAGGGAATATCCCGCACGATCACCATTTCGTCGGTGCTTTTTTCTTCAAAAAATTTTAAGTGCTGACGAGGGTCCGTTTCCAGTCCGGCAAACACCTCGGCGTACATATCCGCCACTCGGCGGGGGGTCTCTACCAGTCCCGGACGATCCGGATCCTCGCCTACGGCCAGCAAAATCTCCCGCACAGCGGCTTGCAATCTTTCTTTATCCATTGATCTGTTCTCCTAAAATCCGGCACAGACGGCCCATTGCGGCGCTTTTGCCGTAAAAGCAGTGTGTACCCGTTATTTGCTGAAATAACCCTGTATGGTGCTTTTATCACGGGCTGTTAAGGCATTGCCGTTATATTCCGGCTCCACATTGTAGGCATTCACGCCGTTTTTGGTGCCGGTAAGTACCTTGATATTGTCGCTGCGACCGGAAAAATCACGCACGGTCAGATTGGTACGCGCCAGGGTCACAAAATCCCGGAACAGCTCATCTTTCTTGGTACTGTTGTCTGCACTGAACAACATATTCAGCGCCGCCAGACCTAAATCGTTGGCAGACTTTAAGTCTTTTTCTTCCAAAAAATAGCGCCACAAAGCAGTAAAGCGCTTGCCGTTCAGACTGGCCTCGCCGGCGCTGATCCGCAAACTGAACGGATCTGCCGCGGTAGTATTGCGGTACTTAATATCCGCTGCAAGAGGATAATTTACCTCCCCTAAATCATCAAAGAATGACGCAAAATCCGTAACGGTCATTACAATGTAAAAATCCGGCTTGATCCCGGTGGTTGTCTCCGTCATCTGTACCAAGCTGTTGATCCCGCCGCTGTTGTAAACGCCTGCTAAGGTACTGCCCTCTGCGGTGGTTTGGGGCAGCAGATTGCAAATTTTATAAGACACGCTGTCCATATCCGTTTGGATGAGCACAGCCGCATACAAATTTTGATTATCTTTGCCGGTAAGCGCCAGCAAATAATTGGTTTTTCCGCTAACCCGAGGCAGCTCCGGCGGGGCGGTGGTATCGTCGGCTGTTTGGGAAATTGCTATCGTTTGGTCCGGGGCAAAAAACTTCTTGGCGGAAAAATCATTTTTGGCCCCTACATAGAGCACCACCACGATAGACACCAGGAGCACAGCTGCCAAAATACCCAGGAGAATATGCTGTTCCCGATCTGCCCCGGTGCGAGACTTGGAAAGATAAATATCGCCCCGGTTTTTAAAGATCTTCATAAGGGGGTGCTCCTTTCTGTCTTAATATGCTTATTATACAGGATAGTACCCGCCGGTGCAAGGTGCACCGGCACATTTTTATTGTTCGGCATCTATACCAAATCCACGCTGAAGAAATTCGTTATCGTGCCCGGATTTTATATTATAGAATATCTACTCTATATTATATATATAATATATATATTTTTACAATAAGTATTGATTATAATCATAAATACTGCTATAATAGACTCTGTATTCTGGCGTCGTGGCAAAAGGTGGCTCCGGTGCCCCAACCACGACCATTATGAGATTTGTGAAGTACCCTTAAGGAGAAGATATGGATTCCATAAATGAAATTTGGATGGCTGTTTTAAATTACATGAAGCCCCAGGTCAGCGAGACTGCCTACAGAATGTGGCTGCAGGATCTGATTTTAAAGAACCTGGACGGCAAGTGTGCTGTGGTGGAATGTAACAACCAAATGAAATACAATATTGTCAGCGAGCAGTATAAAGAACCGTTGGAAGCGGCATTTGAAGAAGTGATCGGCTTTCATGTTACAGTAGAGATCACAACTCGGGACAATACGCCTAAAGAAGAAGTAAAGCCCAAGGACACCCATCTGTTGCCCACGGAGCAGCCGGGGGATATTCATACCTTTGACACCTTTATTGAGGGCTATTCCAACAAATTTGCTTACCGTGCAGCCATGGCGGTGGCAAAGGATCCGGGCGGCGTCAGCAGCCAAACCAACTATAACCCGCTGTTTATTTACGGTCCCTCCGGACTGGGTAAGACCCACTTGCTTAACGCCATTTGGCACGAAATTCAAGACAATTTTCCGGAAAAGCGTATTCTTTATGTAAAGGCGGAAAGTTTTGGCAACGAATTTGTAATTGCCTTGCAGCGGCACACTACCGATGACTTCCACGACAAGTACAGAAAAAATATTGATGTACTTCTGGTGGATGATATTCAGTTTTTAGCCGGGAAAGAATCCATTACTGAGGAGTTCTTCCACACCTTCTCTGCACTGAAGGACGCAGGCAAGCAAGTGGTCATTACCTCTGACCGGGTGCCGAAAGACATTCCCATGATTACCGACCGATTGAAAACCCGGTTTGAAAGCGGTCTGCTGGCGGACATTAACCCGCCGGAATTTGAGACCCGCTGTGCCGTCATTAAGCGCAAGGCGGAAATGCTGGATTTTGACATTCCCCAAGAAGTGGTAGAATATATTGCAAAAAATGTAAAAAACAATATTCGCCACCTGGAGAGCGTGACAAAAAAATTGCAGGCCATGCAAAACCTGTTTAACCAAAAGCCCACCATTGCCGGGGCGCAGACGGTGATTAAAGATATTATTGAGGACAGCCAGCCCCTACCGGTCACCATTCAAAGAGTGGTAGACGAGGTGAGCCGGGTTACCGGCATCTCTGAGGAAGAAATTTACAGCACCAAGCAACAAGCAGCCGTAACGCACGCCCGCAAGATTACCTTTTATGTGATCCGGGAAGTAACCGGTATGAGCTATGTGGCGATCGGCAAAGAATTTAAAAAAGACCACTCCACCATTATGTACAATGTGAACAGTATCGAAAAGGCCATGAAAAAGGACTCTCGCCTGGCTCGCCAGGTCAACGACATTGTCAACAACATTAACCAACACAAGGATAATCAGTAAGACAAAAATACACACCTTACAAACCAAAATTTTCAACATTTTTTTCATTTTGCACAAAGAAAATTTGCACACCCCTTGTGAAAGACAAAATCTTTCCACATCTTCAACAAATTTTCAAAATCCGGGCGTGGAAGAAAAAGGCGCCAAAAATCCCGCGGTTGACCGCAATTTTGCCGCTTTCCACACTTTCACCGCCCTATACTACTACTACTAAAACCCATACTGTAATAGGAAACGGAGGGAGCGAATTTTATGAAATTCACCTGCAACGCCAGAGAACTGAATACCGCCTGCAATAATGTAATGCGCGCAGTCAGTACCAAAATGACCGTACCCACCATTGAGGGTATCTTAATGGAATGCGGCAGCGATACGCTGAGCCTTACCGGCTATGACTTTGAATTTGGCATCAACACCACCCTGCAAGCCAGCGTTACCGAACCGGGTGCCATAGTAATCAATGCCAAAGTGCTTTGCAATATTATCAAGGAGCTGACGGCAGAGACGGTAACCTTTGACATCAGCGGCACCTCTGTTTCCATTATTTGCGGCGCTGCCCAATATGCCATTACCGGTATTGACGCAGACGATTATCCGGAGCTGCCCAGCGTCAGCGGCGGCTATCCTCTGTTCTTAAATCAGAACCTGTTGCAAAAGATGGTACAGCAGACGCTGTTTGCGGTGGCAGACAGCGAAGCCTCTAAGCCGGTACACACAGGGCTTAAATTTGAAATGAGCCTGAACCAGCTGCGCCTGATCGGCGTAGACGGCTACCGTTTGGCCATTCGCACGGAAACCGTAAAATATGACGGCGAGGATATTAGTTTTATCGTACCCAAAAAGACGGTACGGGAGCTGATCAAGCTGCTGAACCCGGAGGAGGACGAAAATATCTCCGTTTCCGTAGGCAAGCGTCATATTGTATTTGAAGTGGGGCAGTACAGCATTATCAGCCGGTTGCTGGAAGGCGAATTCTTAGATTATAATGCAGCAGTGCCTAAAAGCAGTAATACCACGGTACTTATCAATACCGAGGACGCCATTCACTGCATTACCAGTACCATTCCGGTGATTGAAAATAACCAAAAGAACCCCATTCGCTGCCTGTTTGATGCAGACGAAATGCGAGTATCCACTGTGTCCGGCCTGGGCCGGGTGGTAAACTACACCCACGCCAATGTAAGCGGCGATCGGGTGGAAATCGGCTTTAACTCCAAATATGTGCTGGACGCACTGAACGCCGCAGACACCGATCAGGTACGCATTGAGTTGTCCGGCCCGGTTAGCCCGGTGAAGGTGCTGCCGATGACTGACGACAGCTTCCTGTTCTTGGTGCTGCCTATGAGGCTGAAAAATGAAGCTTAATGTAAATATCAAACCCCACCGGCAAGAGACGGTGACCATCAGTACCCCTTTTATCCGGCTGGACGCGCTGCTGAAATTCAAAGGCGAGGCGGAAACCGGCGGCCAGGCCAAGCAAATGATCCAGGACGGACTGGTGAAAGTGAATGGGGAGACCTGTACCGCGAGAGGCAAAAAAATCAAGCCCGGCGATGTGGTGATCATCCACGGCACCGATTATACCATACAGCAATGAAGATAGAACGCATGGGTATTGACGCCTACCGCAATCTGGAACACCTGGTGTTGGATTTTGACGATGTAAATGTGATCTACGGCGAAAATGCCCAGGGTAAAACCAATTTGATTGAAGCGGTGTACCTGTTTACCGGCGCTAAAAGTTTTCGCGGCGCCCGGGACAGCGAGCTGGTACAGTTTGGCAAAGAACAGGCACAGCTGCAAATTCATTTTGTCAGCGGTAATCGACCCCAAACGGCCATGTTACAGATTAAAAAACGCCGCAGCGCCACCTTAAACGGCATTGCCAAGACCTCTGCCGCCGCACTGGGGGAGGAGATCAAGGCGGTGGTGTTCAGCCCCGCCCATTTAACCATGATTAAAGACGGCCCAGCAGAACGGCGCAAGTTTTTAGATCTTGCTCTGTGCCAAATCCGTACAGGATATAAAAAATTGCTCAGCGACTACAACCGCAGTTTGGCTCAGCGGAATATGCTGCTGCGAGATATTGCGGCAGGTAAAATGAGCGCCGACACCCTGTTTATTTGGGACGGCAACCTGGCTCGTGCCGGGGCAAAAATCATTTATCAGCGCCGTGCCTATGTGGCTGCGTTGGAAGAACCGCTTTCCCGTATTCATACCGGTCTGTCCGGCGGGCGGGAGCAGATCGGCGCCCGACTGCAAGGCGCCTTTGATTACGGTGATTTGGCCGTAGAAGAACTGGAACGGCGGCTGCTCTCACTGCTGGAAAGTGCCCGCAGCGAGGATATTTACCACCGGGCCACCACCGTTGGACCCCACAGGGATGATCTGGATATTACCTTAAACGGTATCTCTGCCCGAAAGTACGGCAGTCAGGGGCAGCAGCGCAGTTGTGTGCTCTCCCTAAAACTGGCGGAGGCGGAAATTCTGCAACAAAAAACAAATGAAGCCCCTATTGCCCTGCTGGACGATGTAATGAGCGAGCTGGACGAAGGGCGGCAAGATTATATTCTCAACCACATGAAGGGTATGCAGTTGTTTATCACCTGCTGTGATGCGGGCACCATCTTGCGTGGCACCCGGGGCAAAACCTTTCATATTGAAAACGGCAAGGTGGTGAACTGATGCTCCTGCACATTGGCGGCGACACAGTGGTGCGTACCGGCGATATTATTGGTATTTTTGATATGGATACCTCCACGGTAGGTAAGGCCACCCGAGATTTTTTAACCAAGGCAGAGCAGCAAAAGCGGGTGCAGTATGTAAATTACGACCTGCCCAAAAGCTATGTGCTTACCAAAGAGACGGTGTATATCAGTCCACTGAATGTAAGCACCCTGATTAAACGATGGAAATAACCTATTTTCGATAGAATACGGACACAGGCACCGCACCTGCCCACAGTGCGGAGGACGCCTTTGTGGGCAGAAAGGCAGAAGTTATGGCTGAAGAAGAAAAGACTGTTTTGGAAGAAGCGGATATGGACACCGTTGTAACGGAAGAATATTCCGCAAAAGATATTCAGGTGCTGGAGGGTCTGGAGGCCGTCCGCAAGCGCCCGGGTATGTATATCGGCTCCACCGGCCCCCGAGGTCTGCACCACCTGGTGTATGAGATTGTGGACAACTCCATTGACGAGGCATTGGCCGGGGTCTGCACCCACATTGAGACGGAGATTTTGCCCGGTAATGTGATTAGCGTGCGGGATAACGGCCGTGGTATTCCCACCGGCATTAACGAAAAGACCGGTCTGCCTGCTGTAACGGTGGTACTCACCGTACTCCACGCCGGCGGTAAGTTCGGCGGCTCCGGCTATAAAGTATCCGGCGGTCTGCACGGCGTAGGCTCCTCTGTGGTAAATGCTCTGTCCCAGTGGCTGGAGGTAGAGGTGACCCAGAATGGCCATGTGTACGCCCAGCGCTTTGAGCGAGGCAAACCGGTGGACGACCTGCATATTATTGCCGATCGAGAGGGGCACGGCACCCTCATTCGCTTCCAGGCGGACCCGGAGATTTTCTCCGAGACCACCGAGTACGAGTACGATGTACTGGCCCGCCGTCTGCGGGAGCAGGCGTTTCTGAACGCCGGGCTGTCCATTACGCTGACGGATAAGCGGGGCGAAGAGCCGGTAGCCGAGGAATTCTGCTACGAGGGCGGTATTCGGGAATTTGTAAAATACATCAACACCACCCGGGGACTAAATCCCATTCAGGACGAAGTAATCCACATCTCCACGACCAAGGACGACCGCAGTGCAGAGGTGGCGCTGTGCTATACGGACAGCTATAATGAGACCCTGCTGTCCTTTGCCAACAACATAAATACCATTGACGGCGGTACCCACGAGACCGGGTTCAAAACCGCCCTGACCCGGGTGTTTAACGACTACGGCAAAAAGTTTAATATTCTGAAAGAAAATGACAAGAAGCTCTCCGGCGACGATGTGCGCGAGGGGCTGACTGCCGTCATCAGCGTGAAGCTTACCGAGGCCCAGTTTGAGGGCCAGACCAAGGGCAAGCTGGGCAATACGGACATTACCGGCCTGGTTAGCTCCCTGGTATATGACAAACTGATGACCTATTTTGAGGAGAACCCGGCGGTAGCCAAGGCGCTGCTGTCCAAATCCCTGGACGCTTCTCGCGCCAGAGAGGCGGCCCGCAAGGCCAGAGATAACGCCCGTAATAAGACCGGACTGGAAAGCAGCAAGCTGCCGGGCAAGCTGGCGGACTGCTCCTCCAACGACCCCTCCCTGTGCGAAATTTACATCGTCGAGGGTGATTCCGCCGGCGGCTCCGCCAAGGACGGACGGGACCGTGCCCACCAGGCCATTCTGCCCCTTTGGGGTAAAATGCTGAATGTGGAAAAGGCACGGCTGGACAAGGTTTACGGCAACGAAAAGCTGATGCCTGTGGTAACCGCGCTGGGCACCGGCATCGGCGAGGACTTTGACATTACCAAGCTGCGCTACCACAAGATCGTGATTATGGCCGATGCGGATGTGGACGGCGCGCATATTCGTACCCTGCTGCTGACCTTCTTCTTCCGTTATATGAAGCCCTTAGTTGAGGGCGGCTACATTTACCTGGCCCAGCCCCCGCTGTTTAAGGTGCAAAAGGGCAAAAAATTCAAGTATGCCTTTAGCGACGAGGAGCGGGACCGGCTCATTGAAGAAATGGGCGGCCAGTGCGACATTCAGCGATATAAAGGTTTGGGTGAGATGGACCCGGAGCAGCTGTGGGAGACCACGATGGATCCGGAATTTCGCATTATGCTGCGGGTGACCGTAGAGGACGCCCAGCAGGCGGACGAAACATTCTCTATTTTAATGGGCGATAATGTTGAACCCCGCCGTGAATTCATTGAAAAAAATGCAAAATATGTACAGAATCTGGACATTTAATTGCAAGTAATCGCCTACCCCGGCGGGGTTCAAACGACGCTCCGCGGGCTGGCGCAGCCGGGCTGCGGGAGAACGCTCCGGTGGAGCGTTTGATAGCGGCGTGCACCAACTGTGCTGTGGCAAAAGCCCCCTGCCGGATCAAAGGCAAAATATGTACAGAATTTGGACATTTAATTGCAAGTAACCGCCTACCCCGGCGGGGTTCAAACGACGCTCCGCAGGCTGGCGCGTTAGCGCGACTGAGAGATTCAATCACATCTTCTCCCAAACAAAGGAGAACACCATGACCACATTTGAATTCAAAATGACGCCACGGGCGTATTACGCCGGGTGGCGGGTGCTGCAACGGCAGAAGCTGCGGCTGCAATGGGTGTTTTGCGCCCTGTGTGCGGTGCTGGCAGTGGCGGGTATTTTGCTGTATTTTCTGCTGCAAGATGTGGAAGAGACGGCAATACTCCCGGCGCTGAGCGGTATTGTAGCAGCCATGGCTGTGCTGCTGCCCTGTGTGCGGCGCAGTTCCGTGCTGCGGGAGTTTGGCAACTCTCCCACACTGACCCAGCCCTTTACCCTCCGGCTGGAGGAGCAGGCGCTGCAGGTGTGGAGCAAATTTGAGCAGTACACCCTGCCTTGGCAGGGGATCACCTACGCCAAGGAGACCAAGGACTATATTATTCTCATCGGGTGCTACCGAATGGGGCTGTTTGTGATTGAAAAAGCAGACTGTGACCCGGCGGATCTGAACGCACTGCTCAGCGCCCTGCACGAGAAGGCACCGGCCTTTGGAGGTGCAAAATGATCGAAGTAAACTACTGCTTAAACGCGGCGGATTTTGCCGATATGGCGGCGTTGCGCCGGCGGCTGACCCGCACGACCCCCATTCTCTTTTTTGCAGCTGTTGGATTTGGCTGTGCGGTGGCGGGTTTTAGCGCCCGGTCCCACCGGCCTGCCGTTGCGCTGGCGGCCTGTTTGCCCTTGTTGGCCATGGGCGTTCTGCTGCTGTGCCGCGAACCTGTATCTCGGCGGATGTATACCCGCCTGTGCAAGGCACATCCGTCCCTGACTGCGCCGGTGCAAATGCGCATTACCGGCACGGAGGTGGAGTGGACCATGCCCGGCGAAAAGCCGGATCAGTGCGAAATTCACGCGGTGTACCCTATGGCCATGTTTGGCGCCGTATTTGAGACCGGGCGGCTGTTTGCCTTTGCCATTCCCGGCACCGTTACGCTGCTGCTGCCCAAGCGGGCACTGCCGGAGAGCGAACTGCCCCGGCTGCGGGAAATGCTGGAAAACACCGCTTATTATAAATTGACCAAGTAAAACCTGCCGGGCTGCGGCCCGTATTTAGGAGATGAATGCCAATGGATAACAATGAGATCCGGTATGACAATCAAAAGATCGTAGATGTAGAGATTAACAAAGAGGTGCGCAAGGCCTTTTTGGACTACTCTATGAGCGTGATCGTCAGCCGCGCCCTGCCGGATGTGCGGGACGGGCTGAAGCCGGTACACCGCCGTATTCTTTACACCATGTTTGAGAACAACCTGTACCCGGATCGGGCGTACAGAAAGTGTGCAGACACCGTAGGTACCGTGCTGGGTCGTTACCACCCCCACGGTGACGCCTCTGTGTATGACGCCATGGTGCGACTGGCCCAAACCTTCTCCATGCGCTACACGCTGGTAGACGGTCACGGCAACTTTGGTACCGTAGACGGCGACCCGGCCGCTGCGTACCGATACACCGAGAGCCGAATGAGCAAGATCAGCATGAAAATGCTGCAAGATATTGACAAGGACACGGTGGATTTTGCCTCCAACTACGATGACCGACTGAAAGAGCCGGTGGTACTGCCGGCCCGCTATCCCAATTTGCTGGTGAACGGCTCCAGCGGTATCGCCGTAGGTATGGCCACCAACATTCCGCCCCACAACCTGCGGGAAGTGATTGACGGTATGTGTTGCCTGATCGACAACCCGGATGCCGGATTGCCGGAGCTGATGCAGCACATTAAAGGCCCGGACTTCCCCACCGCCGGTATCATTATGGGCGCTCGGGGTATTCGCCAGGCCTATGAGACCGGCCGGGGCAAGATCTATCTGCGTGCTCGGGCAGAGATTGTAGAGAGCAAGGGCGACCGCTACAAGATCGTGGTTACCGAGCTGCCCTACCAGGTGCGCAAGGCGGCGCTGATCGCCAGCATTGCCGAGTTGGCCCGAGACAAGAAGATCGAGGGCGTGGCGGACATTAAGGACTTCTCCTCCCGCAAAGGTATGCACATTGAGATCACCGTTAAGCGGGACGCCAATGCCCAGGTGGTGCTCAATAACCTGTACAAGATGACGCAAATGCAGGTAACCTTCGGTGTGATTATGTTGGCGCTGGTAGACGGCGTGCCCCGCATTCTTTCCCTGAAGGAAATGCTGCAAAATTACATCTCCTTCCAGGAAGAGATCATCACCCGCCGCACCCGCTATGATTTGAAGAAAGCCCAGGATCGCGCCCATATCTTAGAGGGTCTGGCCCGCGCCATTGATATTGTGGACGAGATCATCGCCACCATTCGCGGCTGCAAAGGCGGCCAAGCCGAGGCCAAGCAGGAATTGATGGCCAAGTACGACTTTGACGAGCCACAGGCTGCGGCCATTGTGGCGTTCCGTTTGGGTCAGTTGGCCGGACTGGAAATTGAAAAGATCCGCAACGAGTTGGGCGAGCTGCACATCAAGATCGCCGATTATCAAGACATTCTCAGCAGTGAGACCCGGGTGTTGGAGATCGTAAAGGAAGAGGCTCGCGCCATCGGCGACAAATTCGGCGACGAACGGCGTACCGAGATTACCGCTGCCTCCGGCGATGTGGATGACGAGGACCTGATTCCGGTAGAGGACTGCATGCTCACCCTGACCACCATGGGGTATATGAAGCGCCAGACGGTAGATACTTATAAGGCACAGAACCGCGGCGGCAAAGGCATTATGGGCATGAGCCGCAGAGAGGAAGATGTGGCCAAGACCATGTTTACCTGCTCCACCCACGACTACATTATGCTCTTTACCAACAAGGGCAAGGTGTTTAAGATGAAGGGATACGAGATCCCCGCCGCCTCCCGTACCAGCAAGGGCATGAATGTGGTGAACCTGCTGCCTTTGGAGAATGAGGAGCAGATCAGCGCTATGGTGCGGGTGCCGGACAGCGAAGAGCGCCAGTACCTGTGCATGGTTACCAAGAACGGTGTGATCAAGCGCACGGAGATCAGCCAGTACGATCATATTCGCAAAACCGGCATTATCGCTATCAATTTGGACGAGGGCGACGAACTGAGCTGGGTGGAGATCACCGACGGCAACCGCAATCTGATCGTGGCTACCCACGATGGTATGAGCATTTGCTTTAAGGAGAGCGACGCCCGTCTGATCGGCCGTACCGCCCGCGGCGTGCGCGCCATTCAGCTGGCAGAAGGCGACTATGTGGTTGGCTTTGCCGTGGCGCTGGAGGACACCCGCCTGCTCACCGTCAGCGAGACCGGCTACGGCCGCAAGAGCAACTTTGACGACTACCGGGTGCAGTCCCGTGCCGGCAAGGGTTTGATCAACTACCATACCGAGACCTACGGCAAGGTGGCCATGATCGCCCCGGTGCGTGAGGATCAAGATATTATTATGATCTCCCAGGAAGGCATTGTCATTCGCACCCCTGTGGATCAGATCTCTGCCTTTAAGCGCCCGGCCAAGGGCGTAAGGGTGATGCGTACCACAGACGAGGACAAGGTGGTTACCCTGTCCGTGGTGGAGCACATGGAGCCGGAGAAAACGGACGACACCCCGGAGGGTGACGGCACAGAAACCCCGGCATCTGCCCCGGAAACCGCAGAATAATAGACACTTAACCGTCTGTGTGTTCACAAAGCACAAGATTTTACAAATTTTTTATTGTAATGACATAAAAAATGAAGTATAATTGTGGCTATGCTTTGGGGCACACAGGCGCTTTTGTTTTTTGTGCTGTCGGTCCCAACGGAACTACCTGCAAAAAGAGGAGATCTTTTTCATGGCAAAAGACTATAATATTGACGATATTTTGTCCGAGGTAAAGCAGCGCCGGGCAGAGCAGGAAAGCAACTTAAAGGCTGCGCCTGCGCCCAAGGCTGCGCCTGTACAGACGGACGCCAATCGAGAAGCCTACGCCGGTAAACTGGTGGAGGAGCTGCTGGGTCCGGAAAAGCCCGCTGTAAAGCCGGAACCGAAGGAGAAAAAAACAGCAGCGCCGCAGCCGCCGAAAGCAGCGCCGCAGCCCACCCCGGCACCCCGAGCGAAAGCGGAGCCGCAGCAAAAAGCTGCCCCTGCGCCGGAAGCCAAACGGGCACCCAAACCCGCCGCACCCAAGGCAGACACTGCCGATGTGCCGGTGCAGCAGGTGCGCCGCAAGCTGCAACCCCCGCCCCCGGCATACGAAAATCGGGATCGCACCGTGACCCCGGACAAGCCGAGCCAAAAGCCGGAAAACCAGCCTCCGCTGGAGCCGGCGAATCTGCGCCACCAAGCCACGGACGAGATGATTGATTTGTTCTCTCTCTCCGGCAAGGCGGAGAATGCACCGGCGGCAGCGGACAAAAAGCGCAAAAGCGGCAAAAAGCACAAAAGCGGCAAAAAGCACAAAAGCGGCAAAAAGCAAAAAGATCCGAACGCTATGCCCTGGCGCAAGACCAAAAAGGGCAAAATTTCCATTGCCATTATTGTTGTGCTGGCCGTGCTGATTGTGGCCGGCGGCGTTTTTGCCGTGTGCTATGTAAACGGTCTGTTGGGTAAGTTCACCGACGAAGCGGACGATTACAAAAAGACGGACACCTCCTATCATGGTATGGATTTCTTAAAAGAGAACTTTCCGGAGATCAAGGAGCCGTCTGCGGCAGATGCAACGACCTATAAAGAATATTTGAAAAACTGGTACAAAAACGGCGATCCGGTCAGCTCTACCCATGTAAAGAACATTTTGCTTATCGGTGAGGACACCCGGGAGGAGCAGATCAGCGACACCTCTCGTGCCGACTCTGCCATTATCGCCAGCGTTAATATCGACACCGGCAAGATCACTCTGACCTCCGTACTGCGCGATTTGTATGTGTACTTTGAGGCGAACGGTGAGGGCCAGTACGACAAAATCAACGGCGCTGCCTCCATGGGCGGCATGAAGGAATACATCAAAACCGTGGAGCGTTACTATAAGATCCAGATCGACAACTACGCGGTGGTGAACTTTGCCAGCTTCCCCAAGATCATTGACAGCCTGGGCGGCGTGACCATTACCATTACCGATCGGGAGATCAACGAGATCAACAACCACCCCAAGCGCTACGGCAATGTGTATATCGAGAAGAGCTATGAGGGCACCGAGGGTAAGCAGAAGCTGAACGGTAAGCAGGCGCTGGCCTACTGCCGTATTCGTAAGATTGACACGGATAACGCCCGCGCCGATCGGCAAAAGACCGTGCTGCTTCAGGTGTTTAAGAAGATGAAAGGTTCTTCCACCACCGAGCTGCTGAAAGTGGTCAACGACCTGGTGGGCTATGTGTACACCGGGTACAGCAAAAAAGAACTGGTGAGCCTGGCTACCTATGCTCTTTCCAACGGCTGGATGAATTATGAGACCCAGACTTTTTCTGTGCCTACGCCGGATCATGCCCGCGGCGGCAACTACCTGATCGGTCCCACCCAGCTGACCCCCTGCGGTCCCAGTCGGGGCGTGTGGCTGTGGAAGTCGGATATTCCCCAGGACGCCTACGACCTGCAAATGAAGATCTACGGCAAGAGCAATATTAAATTGGCAGAGAACCGCTGTGATTATTGCAACCTGCTGTAACGGCAGAATAAACAGAAGAAGAAATGTAAAAAAGCACCCTACCGGGGTGCTTTTTTGATAATGATTTTATGTAAATGCGGGCGGCAGATTGCCGCCCCTACGAGTAAATAGATGTTAAAAAACATAAAAGACCGCAGGCGTTTTGGTAACCGGTGGACCGTAGGGGCGGATACCATCCGCCCGCTTGATCCCAACATTTTTTATTTATCAAATTCCATTTTGTAGGGTGCGATGCCCGATCGCACTGTTAAATGCCGTCACAAAATCTTAGTCCTCTACCTGCTCCAACTGCGCCATGGGAATGGGGGCGGTGTCCTCCACTTGCATTTTATTGGCGCGCATCCACAGGGCCGGGTCCAGGTGTAGCTTGTAGCCAAAGCCCGGGTCCGTCTGCCAGTTGGCCATGGCTGCCTCCGGCAGGCCGTAGCAGGTGAGCAGGGTCATCATGACCCCGGCGTGGCACACCAGGGCGATCCGCCGGGTGCCGGTTTGGACACAGCCGGAGATCACTTTTTCAAAAGCGGCGCACACCCGGTGCATAAACTGGGCGTTGGTCTCGCCGTACGGCGGGCTTGCCTGCATATCCCCTTGCAGCCAGTCCCGAAAGTCCAGGTTGTCCTGCAATTCCGCAGCGGTCTTGCCCTCAAACTCGCCGAAGTTATATTCCTTAAAATCCTCAATGGTAATCAAATTGTTACGGGGAAAGAGAATGGTGGCGCTGTCCTTGCACCGCTTTAAGGGGGAGGTAAACACGGCGTCCACCTCCGGGTACGGGTACTTGCCCCGCAGGGTATGCAGTTGGTTAATACTATCCATAGTGAGTGGCAAATCCGTCTGCCCAATATACTGTGCGTTTAGGTTGCCTTTGGTGAGCCCGTGTCGAAAAAGATAAACCGTGTATGACTTCAATGCAAAATCCTCCTGAACAACGGCGATAGCCGACGAAACATTACAAATTGTTGACAGAATAAAATAGCCCTTTACAAAGAGTATAAGCTGATATATAATACTCGTTGTAATATTTTTGGGAGTGAATGAACAAATGGAGATCCAAAGCGAGAACCTGGAACAGGTCAAAGAAGAGTTCAAGGACCTGAAAGGGCGGGCCAAAGCCGCCAAGCGCGCCATGCGCCAAAGTAAAGCCGACAAGGCGGAGAAAAACAGCAAGTTCGCCGCCACTCTGAGCCAGCTGCGTCGGGAGCGGGGCATCAGCCAAAAAAAAGCCGCCGGCGATTTGGGTATCAGCCAGGCACTGCTGTCCCATTACGAAAAAGGCATTCGGGAGTGCGGGCTGGACTTTGTGGTCAAGTGCGCCGACTACTACGGCGTAACCACCGACTACCTGCTGGGGGTGTCTGCCAGCCGCAACGGACTGGATCCGTCCGTGTATGCCAGTTTGGGTGCAGAGGACGATGATATGCCCCTGAGCACCCTGAGCCAAGCCACCCGTATTTTGCTGGATACGGCAGCCGCTGCCTCTCGCGGGGGCGCTGCCCGGTATATTTATGATTACTATATGCTCAGCCTGTACCGAGGTGCGCTGACGATGGCAAAGGCCGGTATTTTGCCCAGAGAGATGTTCAAGCTGGACTACAATCTGGGTCGTGAGTTGGCCTCCGCTGCCTTGGCGGTGCAGGACGCCCGCTTTGTGTTTATTGAGGACAAAAGCCGCACCGGCTCCGATGTGCCGGAAAAGACGGCGCTGCATACCATCATTGCCGAGGCGGAAGAATATATCCTGAATAATTTTGTGATCGAGTGATCAGAACAGGCTCTCCTGGGTTTGCTCCTCCGCCACAAATCGCGTTAAGATCGTCGCAGACAGTTCTGCGGCGATTTTTTTGAATGTGGGGTAATCCATGGCTGCGTTTTCGTCGCCGCCGTCGCTGATGGCGCGCATTACCGCAAAGGGCACCCCGTTGGCAGCACAAACCTGACCCACGGCGCCGCCCTCCATCTCGCCGCACAGGGCGTCAAACTCCCCGGCGATGGCAGACTTCAGCGCTGCGGTGCCGATAAAGGTATCGCCGCTGGCTACCGTGCCCCGATGGATACGCTCGCCGCTGTTGATGGCGGTGCGCGCCAGCCGATCGGACAGGGTTGGGTCCGTTGCCACTTTAATGGTGCCCAGGCCATTGATAAAGCCCTTTGGCTCGCCTAAAGCGGTAATGTCAATATCGTACTGGCACACATCGGTGGCAATGACGATATTTTTAATCACCACCCGCTCACTTAGGGAGCAAGCTACGCCGATATTGATGACCCGATCCACTTGGAAACGGTCAATGAGCAGCTGGGTGCACAGGGCGGCATTTACCTTGCCCGGTGCGCACTGCACCACGGTGATCATCACGCCCTCCAGCTCGCCGGTCACGAAGTCGCAGCCTGCCGCCCGGGTGGTGACGGTGCCGGTCATCTTGTCCTTAATGGTGCGGACCTCCACATCCATTGCGCCGATAATGCCTAACATATACGGGTCTCCTTTTGCAGTAAGGGCCGCAGCAGCAGCCGAAAAATCAGGACGCCGAGCACGGCACCCAGGGTGTTTAAGATAATATCGTCCACATCCGCGTCCCCGCTTTTGGTGAGAAGCTGAAAACTCTCTACAAACACGGACAGGGCCACAGGCACCAGGGTGCCCCACAGCACCGGACGCCGCCGCACCGTGCCGCAAAGGGCCAGGGACAGGGAGGTAAAGTACAGCACATTCCCTGCCGAGTGCAGGGCGGTGGAAAAAGACAGGGTGCCGGTTTTGGCATAATACCACAGGCAGTAGATCTCGCCCCGGAAGGGTACGCTGTTGGCGGTAACGAAAATATTGCCAAAGGTGCGCAGCAGAAAAAACTGCAGGATAAAAAGAAACGCGCACAAAGGCAGATAGCCCAGGGAGAACCGGCGGTAAAACAGGGCAAAGTCCACACACGCCTTGCTGCACCGGGCGCAAATCCAGCCTGCCGCCAGCAGGGTAAACACGCTGATGAGGGTGTAAAGAAAGTGGTAGATAATGCGGCTGTCGTCCAGTCGGGCAATTAAATTTACCGTATAGCGGTCGATAAAGAACAGCACCAGCGACACCTGCATTAAAACGGCGCAGGCGGTGCCTGCAAAGCGCAGGGAGCGCTCGGTCAAAAAGTTCCACACCGTGACCGCCGCAGGGATCACAAAAGAGAGGATCAGCTTTAACCACTGGTAGCGGAAGTTGAAAAAGAACGGTGCGTGCCAGCTGTCTAAAAAGCAGCAGCCTGTAAAAAACAGCCCCAAAACCAGGGCCACACGGCTGACAGCGCGCCACGGACTTGTAGTGTGCATAGGTTCTACCCCCAACATATAGTGACATTATAATATATTATGAGAATAAATACAAGAAGTAACAGATTTTTGTTGACAACAGGGCGCATTTTATAATATAATATCAACCGCTAATGTGGATCACTATCCCACAAGCCAAAAGTCAATTCGCCTGCACTATGCCGTGCAGAGCATAAGTAAAATCAAGACCAGTTTGATTTTCAGAAACGGAGTGAATGCAAGATGAAAAGAACTTTCCAGCCTAAGAAGCGGCACGCACAGATGGAGCACGGCTTCAGAAAGAGAATGTCCACCAAGAACGGCAGAAAGGTACTGGCCCGCCGCCGTGCTAAGGGTCGCAAGTCCCTGTCTTACTAATTGACCGAACGGAGCGTATTGTGAAAAGCAGCGCCATAAAGGAGAATAAGGTCTTTCGCCGCCTGTACCACCGTGGTAAGAGCAAGGCCGGAGCCAGCCTGGTGACCTATTGTATGAAGAATCGCCGAGGTGAGACCCGGGTGGGCATTACCACCTCCAAGAAAATCGGCACCGCCGTAGAGCGCAACCGCGCCCGCCGGGTGATTCGTGCCGCCTTTTCACAGCTGGAGGACGGTGTGACCGGATGGGATCTGGTGTTCGTGGCGCGCAGCCGCACCACCAGAGTGAAGATGCAGGTGGTCCTGGCGGATATGGAAAAACAGTTGACGGCCTTAGGGGTGTTATCGCATGAAGAACATCGTTAAGAAGCTGGCGATCTTCCTGATTCGTACCTACCAGCTAACCCTCAGTCCCCGATTTTCGCACGGCGCCTGCCGCTATACCCCTACTTGCAGCCAGTATGCACTGGAGGCCATTGAGATCCACGGCGTGTGGAAGGGGTGCTGGCTGGCGTTTTTGCGTATTTTGCGCTGCAATCCTTTCTTTAAGGGCGGGTATGACCCGGTGCCCCCAAAGAAGGACAAGCCCTGCGCTCCCTGCTCTACAACTGAATCTAACGAGGACAATGCATGAACAGTATTTTATTAGCTGCCACTTCTTCTTCCGCGGGCATGGGCCTTTTTAAGCCGCTTTATTGGCTGTTCGGTGTGTGCATGGGGTTCCTGATGGATCTGCTGAACAATCAGTATTTCGTGGCCATCGTCATCTTTACGGTGGTGACCCGAGTGATCCTGCTGCCCTTTAACATCCACCAGCAAAAGACCATGGCCAAGACCGCCCGCTTGCAGCCCAAGCTGGCGAAGCTGCAGAAGAAGTACCCGGACCCTAAGGACCGGATGAAGCTCCAGCAAGAGATCCAGGATCTGTACGCCCGCGAGGGCCACAATCCCATGCAGATGGGCTGCGGACCGATGCTTTTCCAGATGGTGTTCCTGATGGGCATCATCGGGATTATTTATTATCCCCTGTCTTATGTGCTAGGGATGAAGGGCTTTGCGGATCAGTCCGCCAACATTGCGCAGGTGGTGCAGGAGCTGGGCTACAAGGGCCAGTATTTGCAGCTGGGTATTTTGGAGAATTTCGGCGCCTATAAGGACACTTTGGTTGAGAAATTCCCCACCCTGTTTACTGCGGACAACTGCGCCGCCATTCAGGCGTATCGCGACGGTATGGTGATCGGTAATTTGGATATGACCGCCATTCCCCACTGGAAAGACGGGATCATTATTATCATTCCCCTGCTTTGTCTGGTGACCTCCCTGGCCTCCACCCTGGTGTCTACCATGATCCAGAAGAAGAACAATCCGGCAGCCGCACAGCAGACCAGCCAGATGCTGATTATGATGCTGATGATGCCGTTCTTCTCCTTTTACATTTCGTTTAAGGTACCGGCAGCGGTCGGTTTTTACTGGATCATCTCCAACCTGGTGGCCATTGTGCAGCAGCTTTTCCTGGCCAAGTTCTTCCCGCCGAAGCGCAGCCAGGCCAGACTGATGCTGGAGAACACCATTTACCGGCGCTCCAGAGAAGCGAACATCAAAAAACTGAAATAACACGACCCCCCGGGTCACCGGGAGGATAAGTCGGAGGAAAGCATGTTAAAAGAATTTGAAGGCAGAGGCAAGACCCTGGAGGAGGCCCGCAACACGGCCCTCATCGGTCTGAATGCGCCCGCCTCGGCAGATGTGCATGTGGAAGTGGTACAGATGCCGAAGAAGAAGGTGCTTGGCCTGTTTGGCGGCAGCGACGCTGTGGTCAAGGTCAGCTACGACGACGGCAAGCGGGAAAAGAAGCCCCAGCCCCGCCGCGAAGCACCGGCGCAGCCCAAAAAGCAGGCGCAGCGCAGCGACAAGCCCCAAAAGGCAGAGAAGCAGAGCGCGCCCCGTGCTGCCAAGGCAGACAAGCCTCGTGCACCTAAGGCGGACAAACCCGCCCGTGCACCCAAAGCAGATAAACCCCGAGAGAAGGCAACCGTGCAGCTTAGCGACGCAGATCTGAACAGCGCCTGCCTGTACTTAAAGCGCCTGATCGAGGGCCTGCAAGTGGAGGATCCCCAGGTGGCCGGCATTCTGAAGGACGGCCTGGTGGAGATCACCATTGACTGCGAGGATTACGGTATTATCATCGGCCACCGGGGCGAGACCCTGGACGCCCTGCAATATCTGACCTCTTTGCAGATCAAAAAGCAGACCGATAAGTATGTGCGCGTGGCCCTGAATGTGGGCAACTACCGGGAAAAGCGCCAGGAAACCTTGAAGAACCTGGCCAAGAAAAACGCGGCCTATGTGCTGCGCACCGGCAAGCGCTATACCTTTGAGCCTATGAATCCCTATGAGCGGCGCATTTTGCACACGGCCATTCAGGAGGTAGAGGGTGTGACCTCTCGCTCCATCGGTGTGGATCAGAACCGTCGCGTGGTGCTGGAGCCGGAAGGCGGCGTGACCAACACCGGCAGTGATCGGGAGCGCTACAACCGTGGCGGTCGCGGCGGTCGTCGCGGCGGCAATCGTTCTGCCGGCAGCAAGCCTGCGGCAGCCCCCAAGGCAGACCGGGCAGACTTGCCCAAGTTCGGCAAAATCGAAGTGCCGAAAAAGGAGACCCCCGCTGAGGAAGCAGCCCCTGCTGCACCTACGGCGGAATAAGTCCAAATACCAACGGCGGAACCGCAGGGCAACCACGGCTCCGCCGTTCTTGTATTTTGCCCGGTGGTATATTATAATAGGTATAAATAATATTTTGGGGTTTGTAAAAACAGAGAATGTAGGGTCCGATCCCCACATCGGACCGTGGTAGGGCGGGGGCTTGCTCCCGAGTGAATTGCACGCAGTGCAAGAGACACGAGGCTCCAAATGCGTCAGCATTTGGGAGAAACAGTCCGGGGGACTGTTTCGTAGCGAGTGCATAAATTCCTCCGAGTTCGCCTACGGCAAACCCACCACCTAACCGGTGCCCGTCCCCTCTGTCGCTGCGCGACATCTCCCCACACCGTGGGGAGTCACCCTTTACAAGGGAGGCAAAAGGTTTATCGTAGGGGCGGCAACCTGCCGCCCGCGGGCGGATACGATCCGCCCCTACGCAGATATTGGTATTTTATGGAACATCACTTTATCATAACTCCAAACAAAGAAGGTGCAGGTATGGCAAAAACCATCGCAGCCATCGCCACCCCCCACGGTGTGGGCGGGATCGGCGTGGTGCGGCTGTCCGGTGATCGGGCGGTAGAGATCGCCCAGGCAGTATTCCGTGCGGCAGACGGCAGTCGGCTCTCCGATCTGCCCGGCTACACGGCTCGTTTTGGCAGCGTGGCACAGGGCGAAAAAGCCTTTGATCAGGCGGTGGCGCTGGTGTTTCGTGCGCCCCGCTCCTACACAGGTGAGGATGTGGTGGAGCTGAGCGTTCACGGCGGTCTGGTGACGGTGGAACGCACCCTGCAAGCGGTTCTGGCTGCCGGTGCAGCCCCTGCCGGTCCCGGCGAATTTACCAAGCGGGCGTTCTTACACGGCAAAATGGACCTAACCGAGGCGGAAAGCGTGGCGGATCTGATTTCCGCCTCCGGCCAGGCGGCGGCAGACAGTGCCTATACCGCCCTGTCCGGCGCCCTGCGGCAAAAGATCGAGGGCGCGCTGGATATTCTCATGGAAGTGAGCGCCGGCATGGCGGCCTGGGTGGACTACCCGGACGAGGAGATCCCGGAGCTCTCCGGCGACACCTTGCTGGAGAGCCTGCAACAGGCGCAGGGCTTGCTCTCTCACCTGCTGGCAGGCTATGACAATGGTCAGCTGATGACCGCCGGGGTGGATACGGTGATTGTTGGGCGCCCCAATGTGGGCAAAAGCGCCCTGATGAACGACCTGACCGGTCAGGAGACCAGCATTGTGACCGCCGTGCAGGGCACCACCCGGGATGTGGTGGAGCGCACGGTGCGGCTGGGAGATCTGACCCTGCGGTTGGCGGATACCGCCGGGCTGCGCCAAACGGACGATGTGGTGGAGCAGATCGGCGTGGAACGAGCACAGGCCCGGTTGCAACAAGCGCGGCTGGTGCTGGCGGTGTTTGACGGCAGCACGCCCCTGACTCCGGCGGACGAAGAACTGATGACCCTTTGCAAGGGCAAAACCGCTGTTGCGGTGGTGAACAAAAACGATTTGCCCCCGGCGGCGGTGCAGGAAAAACTCAGAGCCGCCTTTGATCGGGTGGTGGCGTACAGCGCCAAGAACCACACCGGTCGGGACGATTTGGCTGTGGCTGTGGCAGACGCCCTTGGGGTGCAGAATTTTGACGCGGCGGATCCGCTCCTTGCCAACGAGCGACAGCGGCAGTGCTGCCAAACGGCGGCAGACTGTGTGGCGGAGGCGGTGGCTGCGCTGGAAGGCGGCATGACCTATGACGCGGTGAATGTGAGCATTGACGCGGCGGCGGATGCCCTGCTTTCTCTCACCGGTGCCCGGGCGACACAAGCTGTGGTAGATCGGATTTTTGAAAAATTTTGTGTAGGTAAGTAATGGAATATTTTGCAAAAGCATACGATGTGGCGGTGATTGGCGCCGGCCATGCCGGGATCGAAGCCGGATTGGCAGCGGCAAGGCTGGGGTGCAGCACCGCTGTGTTTACCATCAATATGGACTGGGTGGGCAATATGCCCTGTAATCCCTCCATCGGCGGCACCTCTAAGGGTCACCTGGTGCGAGAGATCGACGCATTGGGCGGCGAAATGGGCAAGGCGGCGGATCGCTACACGCTTCAATCTCGAATGCTGAACCTGGGCAAAGGCCCGGCGGTGCATTCCCTGCGGGCACAGATTGACCGGCGCGCCTATGCCGGAGGGATGAAGCACACGCTGGAGCGGCAAGACAATTTGGACCTGCGCCAGTGCGAAATTACAGATATTGTTCAAGGGGAGGACGGCCTTTGGCGCCTGACCACTAAGTTGGAAGCGGTCTATACTGCCAAGGCGGTGGTACTGGCCACCGGCACTTTCCTGGGCGGCCGCGTGTATGTGGGCGATGTGAGCTACGAAAGCGGACCGGACGGTATGTTCCCGGCAACGGCGCTGGCAACGGCGCTGAAAAAGCTGGGCCTGCCCCTGCGCCGGTTCAAGACCGGCACCCCTTCCCGGGTGAACGCCCGCAGTTTGGATTTTGACAAAATGGAAGTGCAGCCCGGCGACGACCGTACGGTGCCCTTTAGTTTTGAGACGGGTACACCGCCGGAGAACAAGGTGGTGTGTCACATCACCTACACCAATGCTGCCACCAAACAGGTGATCTTAGACAACTTGGACCGCAGCCCTATGTACAGTGGCAAAATTGAGGGCAAAGGCCCGCGGTACTGCCCCAGCTTTGAGGACAAGGTGGTGCGCTTCTCTGATCGGGAACGGCACCAGTTGTTTGTGGAGCCGTGCGGCGAAAAGACGGAAGAAATGTACCTGCAAGGGTTGTCTTCCTCCCTGCCGGAGGATGTGCAGCTGGCGTTTATTCATACCATTCCCGGTTTGGAGCACGCCCAGGTGATGCGCACCGCCTACGCCATTGAGTACGATTGCGTGGACCCGCGGGCCATGAAAGCCAGCTTGGAGTTTCACGACTTCCCCGGGCTGTTTGGTGCGGGGCAGTTTAACGGCTCCAGCGGCTACGAAGAAGCCGCCGCCCAGGGGCTGGTGGCCGGGATCAACGCCGCTATGTTGGTGCTGGGACGGGAGCCGCTGGTGCTGGATCGGGGCAGCAGCTACATTGGCACCCTGATCGACGATTTGGTGACCAAGGGCTGCACAGACCCCTACCGTATGATGACCAGCCGCAGCGAGTACCGTTTGGTGCTGCGCCAGGACAACGCCGACCGGCGACTGACACCTACCGGTTACCGAGTGGGACTGATTTCACAGGAACGGTATGATCAATACTTGGAAAAACAACGGCTGATTGAAGAAGAACGGCAGCGGGTGGCGCAGGTGAGCGTGCCACTGACCGACACCATTCAGCAAATATTGACTGCTAAGGGCACGGCACCCCTAAAAACCGGCTGCAAGCTGGAGGAACTGCTGCGGCGCCCTCAACTGACCTACGCAGATTTGGCACCGGTGGATCTGAAACGGCCGGACCTGCCGGCAGCGGTGTTTGAACAGGTAGAGATCGGTATTAAATACGCCGGGTACATTGCCCGTCAGGAGCAGCAGATTAAGGAGCTGCGCCGGGTGGAGGCCCAGCGGATACCGGCGGACATAGATTACAGCAAACTCACCGGCCTGCGGTTGGAAGCTAAGGAAAAGCTGGCTGCCGTTCGCCCTGAAAACTTGGGGCAGGCTGCCCGGATCAGCGGGGTCAACCCGGCGGATGTGGCAGCGTTGCACATTCTATTGGAGAGCCTATGATCGACACGGAGAAATTATCCCGACTGCTTGAAGAACGAAACATTGCTGTGGACGGCTACGCAGCCCAACGGCTGGATCTGTATGCCCAGCGACTGGTGGCGTGGAACGAAAAAATGAATCTGACCGGCATTACCGATCCGGAGGGCATACTGGAAAAGCATTTTATCGACTCCATAGAGCCGCTGCGTTTTGTGGAGATACCGAGAAATGCCCGGGTGATTGATGTAGGTACCGGTGCCGGGTTTCCCGGTCTGCCGCTGCTGATCGCCCGGCCGGATCTGGATCTGACCCTGGCAGACAGTCTGCATAAGCGGCTGGTGTTCCTGAAAGATGTGCTCCATGGCTGCGGGCTGGTGGCAGAGCTGGTGCATGCGCGGGCGGAGATTTTGGGCAAAGACCCGGACTATCGGGAGCAGTACGATATTGCCACTGCCAGAGCGGTGGCGCCCCTGCCGGTGCTGTGCGAATACTGCCTGCCTTTTGTGAAAGTGGGCGGCGCGTTCTTGGCGCTGAAAGGCGCGGAGGACGAGGTGGCGGCGGCAAAGTGTGCCATAGCGACCCTTGGCGGGGAGTTGGAACAGAATGTTTCATATAAACTACCAAGCGGCGACAGCCGCCATTTGGTTGTGGTGCGAAAAATATCGCAAACCCCGACAAAATACCCGCGAAAGCCTAAAAAAATAGATACCAAGCCGTTATAAGCCTGTCGAAGCTGCGGTTTTAGATTGACTTTCCCCCGATGGGAAAGTCTTTCTTTTTGTTCTAAACTGTGATACAGTATAGTCAAAGGAGATGAGGACATGGCCAAAGAGATCGTAGAGATCCCAACGGAACGGCTGCTGCCCAACCCCTACCAGCCCCGCAAGCAATTCAGCAGCGAGGAAATGCTGGGGCTGGCAGACTCCATTCAGCAAAACGGCGTGTTGCAGCCATTGCTGGCACGGCGGATCAACAACAGTGATTATTATGAGCTGATTGCCGGGGAGCGGCGGCTGCGGGCATCCATTTTGGCCAACCTGCAAACGGTGCCCTGCATTGTGCTGGACTGTGATTATCAGGACAGCGCAGTGATCTCCATTTTAGAGAACATTCAGCGAGCGAACTTGAATTTCTTTGAGGAAGCCCTGGCTATTGCGCATTTGCACGAGCATTTTGGACTAACGCAACAGGAGATCGGCAAAAAACTGGGCAAGAGCCAGTCAGCGCTCTCCAACAAGCTGCGCCTGCTGCGACTGCCTGCCGATGTGCGGTACTATATTGAGAAAGAAGGGCTGACGGAGCGCCACGCCCGAGCACTGCTGAAAGTGGACGACCCGGAAGTCATGTGGACAGTGCTAAGGGCAGTCACCGACCGCCACCTGAATGTAGAACAGACAGAAAGCATGATCGCCCACCTGCTGGGCGAAGATGCGCCGGCGGACAAGCACCGCCGCAAGGTGGTGCCCCTGTTTCGAGATGTGCGTATCTTTGTCAATACTGTAAACAAGGCCATTGCCACAATGCAAGCCAGCGGTATTGACGCGGTCAGCAATAAAACAGAGACAGACGATTATATCGAATTCCATGTACGCATACCCAAGCATACTGACGAAAGCACCACACAATCCTCTGCAAATGCAGACAAACCCGCTTAAAACGGGAAACCGTTTTAACATATTCTCCTCTTTTCATCACACGGGATGGCTCGGCGGCAACGCCGGGCCATTCTGTGTTTCATGTGAAACACAGTGTAGGCTCGCAATTTATATGTTTCATGTGAAACACGCCGGAAAAGCAGCCAAATGTTGTTTCATGTGAAACACGAAAACGGTGCCACAAAATATGGTATGGCCAAATCTGACAGCCACAAATCTCCAAAAATAATACGCGCTGTTTCACGTGAAACCCTTGAAGCGGACGGGCCTTTGTTGTATAATACCAATCGGAGGTGCCGATATGGGAAAAACCATTTCTATTTTTAATCAAAAAGGCGGCGTGGGCAAAACCACCACTTGCGTCAATTTGGCGGCTGCTTTAGGCGCCAAGGGCAAAAAGACTTTGCTGGTAGACGTTGACCCCCAGGGCAACAGCACCAGCGGCGTAGGTGTGGATAAAAGCGAAATTGAGTATTCCACCTATGATATTTTGGTGGACAACCAGCCTGCCCGTGCGATTTTGCACGAAACGCCCTTTAAGAACCTGGATTTGCTGCCGGCGAACATGAACTTGGCCGGCGCGGAGCTGGAACTGGCGGAAACGGAGGATCGGTTTCGTGCGCTAAAAAAAGCCATTGCCACCCTGGTGGTGGAGTATGACTATATTATTATTGACTGCCCGCCCAGCTTGGGATTGCTGAGCCTGAATGCACTGGTGGCGTCAGACACCCTGATCGTACCCCTGCAATGCGAATATTACGCTTTGGAGGGCTTGAGCCAGTTGCTCAGCACCGTGCGCACGGTCAAACAGCACTATAACCCCCACTTAGAGCTGCAAGGGGTGGTCTTTACCATGTATGACAGCCGATTAAAGCTGACCCAGCAGGTGGTAGACGAGGTGGAGAAATACTTCCCCGGCAAAACCTACCACACCATGATCCCCCGCAGCGTCAAGCTGGCAGAAGCCCCCAGCTACGGCAAACCGGTGCTGTATTATGAAAAATACTGTAAGGCCAGCTTTGCGTATAAAAAGTTGGCAGACGAGGTGGTTAAGCAGAGCCGTTGACCCGGCTCTATAATATAATAGGTATAGGAAAAGCGGAGGAAATGCGATGGCTAATAAAAAATCCGGCCTGGGCAAAGGACTGGGCCAGTTGTTTTTAGAGAATTCCGTTGATGAGTTGGTGGCAAACAACACGCTGCCCTTAGAGGAGATCGTACCCAACAAGGAGCAGCCCCGAAAGACCTTTGACGAAACGGCGTTGGAGGAATTGGCGGAGAGCATTCGCCAGCACGGCGTGTTGCAGCCCCTTTTGGTGCGGCCCCTGCCCGGCGGCGGGTACCAGCTGGTGGCCGGTGAGCGGCGATACAGAGCCAGCCGCATCGCCGGACTGCGAGAGGTACCTGTGGTGATCCGGGAATTGTCCGATGTGGAGACCATGGAGATCGCCATTATTGAGAACTTGCAGCGTGAGGATCTGAATCCCATTGAGGAAGCGGAGGGACTGCAAGCACTGATTGATCGCTGCGGTTTTACCCAGGATCAGGTGGCAGCCAGCGTAGGCAAGTCCCGCCCGGCTATTGCCAATAGTCTGCGGCTGCTGAAGCTGCCCCCGGAGGTGCGGGAGATGACCAAAAGCGGCACCATCTCTGCCGGTCACGCCCGGGCGCTCCTGGGACTGCCGAACGAGGCGTTGATTTATGCGGCAGCGGAGCAAATCGTTTCACACAAACTTACGGTGCGGGATGTGGAAAAGCTGGCCAAGCGCAGTCAGCAGGAAGCCGGTGCGGCACCCAAGCCCCGATCCCGACGGGATGCGTTTTACGACGAGGTGGAACTGGCGCTGAAGGAGACCTTGGGCCGCAAGGTGCGCGTGGTGCCCGGCCGGGGCAAAGGTACGCTGGAGATTGAATTCTATTCCAATGAAGATCTAAAAGATTTGGCCAATAAGTTAGGAGAATAAAAGCATGCTGGATATGAAATTTGTGCGGGAAAATCCCGAACTGGTAAAGGAGAACATCAAAAAGAAATTTCAGGACGAGAAGCTGCCCCTGGTGGATCAGGTAATCGAACTGGACGAGCGTCGTCGGGCTGCCATGACCAAGGCGGACGAGCTGCGTGCAAACCGCAACAAGCTGTCTAAGGAGATCGGTGCCTTGATGGCACAGGGCAAGAAGGAAGAGGGCATGGCCCTGCGCCAAAAGGTGGCGGATCAGGCCAAGGAGCTGGAAGAACTGACCAAAGAGGCCAACGAGCTGAACGAGCAGGTCACCAAGATCATGATGACCATTCCCAATATCATTGACCCCAGCGTGCCCATCGGTAAGGATGACAGTGAAAATGTAGAGGTGGAGCGCTTTGGGGAACCGGTGGTGCCGGACTTTGAGGTGCCGTACCATACGGACATTATGGAGCGCTTTGACGGCATTGATCTGGACGCTGCCCGCAAGGTGGCCGGTAACGGCTTTTATTACCTGATGGGCGATATTGCCCGGTTGCACTCTGCGGTCATCAGTTATGCCCGTGACTTTATGATCGACCGTGGCTTTACCTATTGCGTGCCGCCGTTTATGATCCGCTCCAATGTGGTTACCGGTGTAATGAGCTTTGCCGAGATGGACGCCATGATGTACAAGATTGAGGGGGAGGACCTGTACCTGATCGGTACTTCCGAGCACTCTATGATCGGCAAATTTATTGATACCATCACCCCGGAGAGCGAGCTGCCCAAGACCCTGACTTCTTACTCTCCCTGCTTCCGCAAGGAGAAGGGCGCTCACGGCATTGAGGAGCGCGGCGTGTACCGTATCCATCAATTTGAGAAGCAGGAGATGATCGTGGTCTGCAAGCCGGAGGAGAGCAAAATGTGGTTCGACAAGCTGTGGCAGAACACGGTGGACCTGTTCCGCAGCCTGGATATTCCGGTGCGCACGCTGGAGTGCTGCTCCGGCGATTTGGCAGACTTGAAAGTCAAGAGCGTAGACGTGGAGGCCTGGTCCCCTCGCCAGAAGAAATATTTTGAGGTGGGCTCCTGCTCCAATCTGTCCGACGCCCAGGCCCGCCGCCTGAAGATCCGCGTGAAGGGCGAGCACGGCAACTACCTGGCCCACACCCTGAACAACACGGTGGTGGCGCCCCCCAGAATGCTCATCGCCTTCCTGGAGAACAACTTGCAGGCAGACGGCAGCGTACTGGTGCCCAAGGCCTTGCAGCCGTATATGGGCGGCACAGAGCGCCTGGTGCCGAAAAAATAATAGTGTTCCACGCCAAACAGCGCCTGTCTGCGGACGGGCGCTGTTTTTTGCGTATGCGGACCGTGCACCCCCCCACTGCGGCTGCGCCGCTTTTCCCCCCTTTGCAAGGGGGGCGAAGAAGATGTAACCGATAAGCCTCCCTTGTAATGGGTGACTCCCCGCAGTGCGGGGAGATGTCGCGCAGCGACAGAGGGGACGGGCACCGGTTCGGTGGGGGACCGCCGTAGGCGGTGGAGGGATTAAACGGTTAAGCAAACACTTAACAAATAACTACACCGCTTTATGCAATTCCACCAAAAACAATGTGAACCGTGTAACACGATAGTGGGCGTGTTTTGAGAAATAGGGGAGAAACGCCGGGGAAAAGGCGGAAAATTGTTCCGAAACTGGATGATATTGTGAACTTTGTAACAAATTATTTCGGCTTATTCAAAAATATGCCCAAAAACATCGTTAAAAGATTATCAATTTTTAGTGGTATGGTAGATTTGTGCCCAAAAGGCTTGCAAAGGCAAAGGCTTTTCAGTATGATATAGATGGATTAGCGGAACACCGCTATGATAGTAAGTACAACTTGGAGGCAATAAAATGGCAAGAGAAATCATCGACAGCGTAGAAAAGCTGGAGGCGGAGCTGGACCGTGTGCGCGCAGCGCAGCGGGAGTTCGCCACTTACACCCAGGAGCAGGTGGATAAAATTTTCTTTGCGGCGGCCATGGCTGCCAATAAGGCAAGAATTCCCCTGGCCAAGATGGCGGTGGAAGAGACCGGCATGGGCTTGGTAGAAGACAAGATCATCAAGAACCACTACGCGGCAGAGTACATTTATAATGCATACAAGAACACCAAAACCTGCGGCGTGATCGAGGAAGATAAGGCCTACGGTATTAAGAAGATCGCAGAGCCTCTGGGTGTGATTGCGGCGGTGATCCCCACCACCAACCCCACCTCTACGGCCATCTTTAAGACCCTGATCTGCCTGAAGACCCGCAACGGCATTATCATCTCTCCCCATCCCCGGGCCAAGAAGAGCACCACTGCTGCGGCCAAGATCGTGCTGGACGCTGCTGTGGCAGCCGGCGCGCCGGAGGGGATCATCAGCTGGATCGACGCACCGTCTCTGGATATGACCAACCTGCTGATGAAAGAGGCAGACACCATTTTGGCAACCGGCGGCCCCGGTATGGTAAAGGCCGCGTACTCCAGCGGCAAGCCTGCCCTGGGCGTTGGCGCCGGTAACACCCCTGCCATTATTGATGATACCGCAGATATTAAGCTGGCGGTGAACTCGATTATCCATTCCAAGACTTTTGATAACGGTATGATCTGCGCCTCCGAGCAGAGCTGCATTGTGGATAAGAAGATCTACAAGGCGGTGCGCAAGGAATTTGAGGATCGAGGCTGCTACTTCCTGAAAGCGGACGAGATTGATAAGGTGCGCAAAACCATTATTATCAACGGCGCCCTGAACGCAAAGATCGTGGGTCAAAAGCCGGTGACCATTGCGGCACTGGCCGGCGTGACCATTCCCGAGGAGACCAAGGTGCTCATCGGCGAGGTGGAGAGCGTAGACATTAGCGAGGAGTTTGCCCACGAAAAGCTGAGCCCGGTGCTGGCTATGTATAAATCCGAGAACTTTAATGACGCACTGGAAAAGGCTGCCCAGCTGATTGCAGACGGCGGCTACGGTCATACCTCTTCCGTATATCTGAACGCTGTGACCGAGCAGGAGAAGCTGGACGCATTCTCCGCCAAGATGAAGACCTGCCGTGTGCTGGTGAACACCCCGTCCTCTTTCGGCGGTATCGGCGACCTGTACAACTTTAAGCTGGCACCGTCCCTGACCCTGGGCTGCGGCTCCTGGGGCGGCAACTCCGTGTCTGAGAATGTAGGGGTCAAGCACCTGGTGAACATCAAAACCGTTGCAGAAAGAAGGGAAAATATGCTGTGGTTCCGTGCCCCGGAGAAGGTGTACATTAAGAAAGGCTGCCTGCCGGTGGCGCTGGACGAAGTGGGCAATGTGATGCAGAAGAAAAAGGCATTCATTGTTACGGACAGCTTCCTGTATAAGAACGGCTACACCAAGCCCATCACTGATAAACTGGACGAAATGGGCGTGACCCACACCACATTCTTCAATGTGGCACCGGACCCCACCCTGGCTTGCGCCAAAGAGGGTGTGGCTGCCATGAACGCTTTCCAGCCGGATTGCATTATCGCCGTTGGCGGCGGCTCCGCCATGGACGCCGGCAAAATCATGTGGGTGATGTACGAGCACCCGGAAGTGGACTTCCTGGATCTGGCTATGCGCTTTATGGATATTCGTAAGCGTGTGTACACCTTCCCCAAGATGGGCGAAAAGGCGTACTTTATCGCCGTTCCCACCTCCGCCGGTACTGGTTCCGAGGTAACGCCCTTTGCCGTAATTACCGATGAGCGCACCGGCGTGAAGTACCCGCTGGCGGACTATGAGCTGATGCCCAATATGGCGATTGTGGACGCAGACTTCCACATGACTGCGCCTAAGGGTCTGACTGCTGCTTCCGGTATTGACGCAGTGACCCACTGCCTGGAGGCTTACGCTTCCATGATGGCTACCGATTATACCGACGGTCTGGCCATCCGCTCTTTGCAGATGATCTTCCAGTACCTGCCCCGCGCCTACGACAACGGCCCCAACGATCCGGTGGCTCGTGAGAAGATGGCCAACGCAGCCACCATGGCCGGTATGGCATTTGCCAACGCGTTCCTGGGTGTGTGCCACTCTATGGCGCATAAGCTGGGCGCGTTCCACCACCTGCCTCACGGTGTGGCAAACGCACTGATGATTGACTATGTACTGCGGTTCAACGCGGCGGAAGTACCTGCCAAGATGGGCACCTTCCCCCAGTATGACCACCCCCACACCCTGGCGCGCTATGCCGAGGTGGCAGACGCTCTTGGCGTTAAGGGTCGCACGGATGCTGACAAGCTGGAAGGTCTGATCAAGAAGATCGACGAGCTGAAAGACTATGTGGGCATTAAGAAGAGCATTCAGGAATACGGCGTGGACGAAAAGCATTTCCTGGACACCCTGGACGATATGGTGGAGCAGGCATTCGATGACCAGTGCACCGGCGCCAATCCCCGCCTGCCCCTGATGAGCGAAATTAAGGATATGTATCTGCGTGCCTACTACGGCAAAGAATAAGGGAGGTTATCTGTATGAAAGCACTGAAAGAGCGCGAGCATAAAGTTATCTATAAAGACGGCGACAAGGTCGTCAAGGTGTTTGACGAGACCTTTTCCAAGGCCGATGTGCTTAACGAGGCACTGAATATGGCTCGGGTAGAAGAGACCGGTCTGCGGATTCCCAAATTGCTGAATGTAAGCAAGGTGGACGGCAAGTGGGCCATTACCAGAGAGTATATTGAGGGTACCCCCCTGAGCCAGCTGATGGCACAGCACCCGGAGAAGCAGGACGAGTACCTGAATACCTTTGTGGATATTCAGCTGGAGATCTTGGGCAAAACCTGCCCCCATCTAAATAAGATTAAGGACAAAATGCACGCCAAGATCAGCGCCTCCGATTATGAGGCCACCCTGCGCTATGACCTGCACAACCGCTTGGAGGGGATGAAACCCCACAAAAAGGTGCTCCATGGCGACTACTGCCCCAGCAATGTGATCGTGACGCCGGATGGCCGGTATTACATTATCGACTGGGCACATGCCACCCAGGGCAACGCCTCTGCGGACGCGGCCCGCACCTACCTGACCTTTACCCTTAGCGGCCAGAGCGATGTGGCAGAGAAGTACCTGGCGCTGTTCTGCAAAAAAGCGGATATTCCCAAGCAGCTGGTGCAGCAGTGGATGCCCATTGTGGCCTGCTCTGAGAGCACCAAGCACATTCCCGGCGAGCGGGAAGTGCTGGACCGCTGGGTCAATGTGTTTGACTTCCAATAATCAGCCCCCCTCCATGTTGGGTTTCCTGCCCAACAAGGTGTGTACCCCGACAGTGCGCCCCCCTGCACTGCCGGGGTCTTTTTTAGGAATCATGCGGTGGGAGCAAGTCCCTGCCGCTGCTGTAATACTTCCCCTCTCTGCATAATCCCCAAAAAATGTTAAATCCTATTGACAGGGTATGCATTGTGTGGTATTTTTTAATTCAAAGTTTAGATGAAAGGGTGTGCGGGTATGCAGGTGTATGCGGACAATGCGGCCACCACCAGAATGAGTGACCGGGCGGTGCAGGCCATGCTGCCGCTGTTGCAAGAGAATTTTGGCAACCCCTCATCGTTGCATTCTGTAGGGCAGCGGGCTAAGGAAGCGCTGGAGAATGCCCGGGACAGCATTGCTGCGGACCTGGGCGTCTCGCCCAAGGAGATTTATTTTACCTCCGGCGGGTCGGAGGCGGACAACCAGGCCATTCGCTCGGCGGCGGCTATCGGTCGTCGCAAGGGCAAGACCAAGATCATTTCTTCCGCCTTTGAGCACCATGCGGTGCTGCACACTTTGGCGGCGCTGGAGAAAGAGGGTTTCACCGTAGAGCTGCTGCCGGTGCATGAGAATGGGATTGTTCGCCCGGCGGAGCTGGAAGCGGCCCTGGATGAGAACACCTGTTTGGTAACCATTATGGCCGCCAATAATGAGATTGGCACCTTGCAGCCGGTGGCAGAGATCGGCAAAATTTGCCGTGCCCACGGGGTGCTGTTCCATACGGACGCGGTACAGGCGGTGGGGCATACCCGGCTGAACATCACACAGAGTGATATTGATCTTTTGTCCCTGTCTGCGCACAAGTTCCACGGTCCCAAGGGCGCCGGGGTGTTGTACGCCCGCCGCGGGGTGGCGCTGACCAATGTAATTGAAGGCGGCGCCCAGGAGCGGGGCAAGCGGGCCGGTACGGAGAATGTGCCTGCCATTGTGGGTATGGCTGCTGCGCTGCATGAGGCTATGGAAAACCTGGACCGGGACGCGGCGTATGTAACGGAGCTGCGCCGCACATTAGAAGATAAATTAAGCCGGATCCCGGAGAGCCGGATCAACGGCGACCGAGCGCTCCGGCTGCCGGGCACGCTGAATATGTGCTTTGCGGGTATTGAGGGCGAGAGCCTGCTGCTCCTGCTGGATCAGGCAGGTATCGCGGCGTCCTCCGGCTCCGCCTGTACCAGCGGCAGCCTGGATCCCAGCCATGTGCTTCTGGCCATCGGCGTACCGGTGGAGGTGGCCCACGGCTCCCTGCGGCTGTCTCTTAGTGGGGAGAACACGCCGGCGCAGGTGGCGCATATTGCCGAGACGGTGCCCCGGGTGGTGGCGTATCTGCGCTCCATCAGCCCGGTTTGGGAGCAAATGCAAAACGAGAAAGCGTAAAGAACAGGAGCGAGAAGATGGCTTTGTATTCCGATAAGGTGATGGACCATTTTATGAACCCCCGCAATGTGGGCAAGCTGGATAACCCCTCCGGTGTTGGCCAGGTGGGCAACGCCCGCTGCGGCGATATTATGAAGATTTATATCCAGGTGGAGGACGGCGTGATCACGGATGTGAAGTTCAACACCTTTGGCTGCGCCTCTGCCATTGCCAGCAGCTCTATGGCAACGGAGCTGATTAAGGGCAAGCCCATTGACCAGGCGCTGGCGCTGACCAATCAGGCGGTAGCGGAAGCGCTGGACGGCCTGCCTGCGATAAAAATGCACTGTTCCGTCCTGGCCGAGGAGGCCATTAAGGCGGCGGTGAAAGATTATTATGACAAGAACGGCATTGCCTACGACCCGGCGGCCTTTTGCCCCGGCGACTGCGTCCATTGCCATGAATAACCCGGTGTAAGGGAGGAGAAAACCATGATACGGGATATACAAGATGAAATTATGCGGCTGAAAAAGGAGAACGATGTGTGTATTCTGGCTCATTTGTACCAGAACGACGCCATCTTAGAGGTGGCGGATTACACCGGCGACTCCTTTGCCCTGGCCAAATTGGCCCAGACCGTGCCCAACAAGACGGTGCTTATGTGCGGCGTGCGCTTTATGGCGGAGACCGTGAAGATGCTGGCGCCGGACAAGCGGGTGCTGCTGAGCAATCCGGACGCCGGCTGCCCTATGGCGGAGCAGATGGACCGGGAAGTGATCGAACAGGTGAAAGAGAATTACCCGGATTATACCGTGGTGGCGTATATCAACACCACGGCGGAGCTTAAGACGGTGTGCGATGTGTGCGTTACTTCTTCCAGTGCGGAAAAGGTGATCCGCAAGATCGACAACGACAAAATTCTCTTTATCCCGGACTGCAATTTGGGGGACTATGTGTCTCGCCAGGTGCCGGAGAAGACCTTTAAGCTGCTTAACGGCGGCTGCCCCACCCATGCCCGGCTTACTGCCCGGGATGTGCAGGCGGCCAAGGCCAAGCATCCCCAGGCGCTGTTTTTGGTGCACCCGGAGTGCGTGCCTGCCGTTGTGGAACAGGCGGATTATGTAGGTTCTACCACCGGCATTATGCATTATGCCATACAGAGCGACGCCAAAGAATTTATCATCGGTACGGAGAACAGTATTTGCGAGCACCTGCAAATGCAGTGCCCGGACAAGCGCTTTTACCCCCTGTCCAAGGACTGCGTGTGCCACAATATGAAGGCCACCACTCTGGGCGATGTGCTGGGCTGCCTGCAAGGCACCGCCGGCCAGGAGATCACCGTGCCCCCGGAGATTGCGGAAAAGGCCGTGCGCTGCATTGACCGTATGATGGAACTCTCGCAGTAAAGCAGAATAGATAGAAATACATAAGGACGGCCTCGGCCGTCCTTTGTTTGTTGTGATATCTCTCCAATGCCTCCGGCGCAATCTCCCCTGCGGCTACGCCGCTTTCGCCTAACGGGCGCCCGTCCCCTCTGTCGCTGCGCCACATCTCCCCGCACCGCGGGGAGTCACCCTTTGCAAGGGGGGCCAAGATTTTGTAACCGATCAGCCTCCCTTGTGTAAAGGGAGGTGGCTGCGAGCTTGTGAGCAGACGGAGGGATTGTCCGCCACCCCAACGGATTTCCCACAACGCCCCGCAAAAATGTTGACCTTTGCCCCCGGTTGTGCTAAACTTGTATTCGTATTACTATATAAAACAAGCGGAGGTACTTTTTTATGGATAATTCTGAGAAAACACTGGAAAAGCTGGTTACCCTCAGCAAGGGGCGCGGCTTTGTGTATCCCGGCTCTGAGATTTACGGCGGCCTGGCCAACACCTGGGACTACGGCCCCTTGGGCGTGGAGCTGAAAGAGAATATCAAAAAGGCTTGGCGCAAGAAGTTTATTCAGGAGAATAAATATAATGTTGGTCTGGACAGCGCCATTTTGATGAACCCCCAGACCTGGGTGGCCTCCGGCCATTTGGGTGGGTTCTCCGATCCGCTGATGGATTGCTGCGCTTGCAAGACCCGCCACCGTGCGGACGATCTGATCGAGGCTTTTGACGGCACCAATGTGGCCGGCTGGACCAACGAACAGATGAGCGACTATATTAAGGAAAAGAACATTCCCTGCCCCAACTGCGGCGCCCACGATTTTACGGACATTCGCCAGTTTAACCTGATGTTCAAGACCTTCCAGGGTGTTACCGAGGACAGCAAGGACGAGATCTATTTGCGCCCGGAGACGGCACAGGGCATTTTTGTGAACTTTGCCAATGTGCAGCGCACCACCCGTAAGAAAATTCCTTTCGGTGTGGCCCAGGTAGGCAAGTCTTTCCGTAACGAGATCACCCCCGGCAAGTTTATCTTCCGCGTGCGCGAGTTTGAGCAGATGGAGCTGGAGTTCTTCTGCAAGCCCGGCACGGATTTGGAGTGGTTCGATTACTGGCGCAGCTTCTGCCGTGACTGGCTGTATTCTCTCAATATGAAGCCGGAGAACCTGCGGCTGCGTGACCACGATCCGGAGGAGCTTTGCTTCTACTCCAAGGCCACCACGGACTTTGAGTACCGCTTCCCCTTTGGCTGGGGCGAGCTGTGGGGCGTGGCGGACCGTACCGACTACGACCTGACCCAGCACATTAAGACCAGCGGCAAGAATTTGGAATACTTTGACCAGACCACCGGCGAGAAGTATGTGCCCTATGTGATCGAGCCGTCCCTGGGTGTGGAGCGACTGTTCCTGGCGCTGCTCACTGAGGCGTATGATGAAGAAGTGATCGATGCGGAGAAGAACGACACCCGCGTGGTGCTTCACTTCCACCCGGCCATTGCGCCCTTTAAGGCTGCTGTGCTGCCCCTGAGCAAGAAGCTCAGCGATCAGGCGGGCGAAGTATTTGACACCCTGTCCAAGAAGTTCAATGTGGACTTTGACGACGCCGGTTCCATTGGTAAGCGCTATCGCCGCCAGGACGAGATCGGCACCCCCTATTGCATTACCTATGACTTTGATTCCGTAGAGGACGGTTGTGTCACTGTGCGTGACCGCGACACCATGGAGCAGGTGCGCCTGCCCATCAGCGAGCTGACCGCCTTTATTGAGAGCAAGCTGGAATTCTAAGTAAAAGCGAAAGGCATTTCTTATGGAATTGAACCGCAAGCAAATTAAATCCCAGGCGCGCATACTGGTGCAGAACAAATGGGGCTCCCTGTTTGTGATCACCTTTGTGGTGATGGTGCTCACCGGTATGGGTATGTTTAATAACTCCCAGATTGATCTGGTCAAGCAGATCTCTAATTATAATCATGCCAGCGACTATGGCAGCTGGGATAATCGTGAGGATAACCCGCTGGAGGAGTTTGATTTCGACGATCAGGACGAGGACGACAACCCGCTGGAGGAATTTGACGGCACCGGCGCCATTACCCCGGTTGCGACCAGTAACAATACGGCAGAGACGATGTCCGTTGCGGCGCTGGCCGGGTTCGGTGCGCTGTTCAGCTTGGCAGCTTTGTTGCTGTCGCCCTTGAATGTGACCCTGGACGGCTACTATGTGTACTTTGTGCGCACGGCGCCGCCGGTACGCCTGGGTGCGGACCTGGGCCAGGTGTTTAAGAACACCTTTAACAAGCACTATTCCGGGCGGTTGCTGTTGGTGATCTTAGGTGGTTTGTTCACTTTCCTGTGGTCGCTGCTGTTGATTATCCCCGGCATTGTGTACAGTTACGGTATTTATTTTGCCAACGAGCTGATGGTGGATAACCCCAACCTGTCACCGATGGAAGCGCTGAAGCTTAGCCGTCGTATGGTAGACGGTCACCGTGGCGAGCTGTTCCGTCTGGATCTGAGCTTTATTCTGTGGTGGTTGCTGATGGCGTGCACCGCCGGGATTGCCGGCATTTATGTGCTGCCCTATTACAAGACCACCCGGGCGCTGTATTATCAGAATTTCCGTATGCGCGCCCTGGCCACCGGTCAGCTGACGGAGGATGACTTTCTCAGCGAGGCGGAGCGTATGGCCAAGTATGGCGCTTATGGCGCCTATACAGCTCCCCGCCGGGAGCAGCAGCCCATGAACGGCCAGTATAATCCGTATACCCCGCCTATGGCAGACGATTTTCGGTCTTATGAGCAGTGCGGCTACGGCGGCACCCAGCAGGGAACAAATCCACCGGAGCAGCCCCAGGCACCCGGTGCCCCCACTGCCGATGGGCAGCAGCCCACCCAACAGCCGCCGGTGTGGAATCAAACCCCGCCTGCGGAGCCTACCGATGGCACGGACGAATAAGTATAATTGTATAAAACAAAAGAGCACCCACCGGGTGCTCTTTTTTGATAGAGTTGCATAACCGTATTTTGTTGGCCTCGTAGGGACGGCGGGTTGCTCTCTACGAAAAAATGAAATAACCGTATTGCCTTCCTTACTCCACCCGCTTGCCGTTTTTGAAGGCGTAGTTGATGGTGCCGTCCGGAGTTACCAGGCCGGTGACCTTGCCACTCCAGCATTTGGGCAGGGCACCGCCAATGAGCATTTCTGCAATGCCGGCGGTTACGCCAAAGTTGCCGTCGATCTGGAACGGCGGGTGGGCGTCCAGCAAATTGGGATAGGAGCCGCCGCCCCGCACCCGGATCAGTGCCTTGGGGTTAATGGGGCGCAGCTGATTTTCGATCAGCCGCAGGGCGTTCTCGCCGTCGCCCAGCCGTGCCCACAGGCACACCTTCCACCCCAGGGACCAGCCGGTGCCGCCAAAGCCCCGCTTTAGCAGGGACTGTTTGGCTGCCGCTTGCAGCGCGTCGCTTTGCACCCGGTGAGAGGGGTAAATGCAGTACAGGTGGCTCACATGGCGGTGCTCCACCTCGGTCTCTTGGTAATTTTCCGCCCATTCCGGTACCCGGCCGTCCGGCGCGGGGGCTACCTGGTCAATGACCGGTGCGTCCAGCCCCAGCGCTTTGCAGTTCTCCATAAAATCGTGGAGAATTTCCCGATCCATGGAGGGCATATAGGTCACGGCGCTGCGCTGCCCGTTGTCCGTGAATGTATTTTCCGGGCTGATGGAGGGGCAGGTGACCGGTTGACCGTTGTGCACCGTCATACTTGAATGAAAGAATGCCAGCGCGCCGGCGAACATGCCTTTCAGCTTTTCGTCAAAGGCCGGATCCTTTTGGTACAGGCTGTGGGTGTATAGTTGGTTCAGAATCCAGGCGCCGCTCATAAACCAAACGGCGTAGCAGCTGGAGTCGCCGTCGCCGTCCGGGAACCCGGCCGGGTAGGTGGCGCCCCAAATATCGCTGTTGTGGCAGGCGCACCAGCCATCGGCGTCAAAGTACGCCTTGGCGGTGGATGCGCCGTTTGCCGCCAGCTTTTCCGCAAAGTCCACCAGCGGCGTGAAACATTCGCCCAGCCCTACTGCGTCTGTGGGCCAGTAGTTCATCTCGGTGTTAATATTGGTGGTGTAGCTGGAGGACCAGGGCGCGCGCACCTGCTCGTTCCAGATCCCTTGCAGGGTCATGGCGTTGGTGCCCGGCCGAGAGCCGGAGACCGTCAGGTACCGCCCGTACTGGAACAGCAGGGCGATTAGGCTTTGGTCGCTTTTGTCCTTTTGCATGCGTTTTAGCCGCACATCGGTGGGCAGGCTGTCGTCGCCCCCCTCCAACTCCAGAGTCATCCGATCCATCAGAGCGGAGAAGTCCGCAATGTGGGCGGCCAACAGTGTGGGGTAGTCTGCCGCACCGTCAAAGTAGGCCAGCATACGAGCCTTTTCGTCTGCGGTGGGCATGGAGCGGAAGTCCACATAAGAGGTGGCCATGGACAGCAGCAGCGTTACTTCCTTGCGGTTCTCAATCCGCAGGCTGTCGCCGGTGCAGGTCACTTGGCCGTCTGCCCGCAGCCCGGCGCAAAAGCGCATACCCCGGCTGCCCTGTACCACCGTCTCTCCCTTATTATAGTAGGGGGGCATACACACCTCCGGCGCTTGGCCGGTGAGCAGCAGGGTGCCGTCCTGCGCGGTAACGGTGCTTTGCAGCAGGCTGTCCAGTCGGCATGTGGCGCTAAAGGGCCGATCGCTCTCTATATGCACCACCACCAGCTGGGCGGGGTGGGAGACAAACACCGTCTGGGTCAAGCCGTCCGCTCGGGTCACCGCCACGCCGGTGCGCAGGTCCAGGGTGCGGCTGTAATTCTTTTTGTACGCCCGGTCGTAGTCAATGCGCAGATTGCCCAGGGGCAGGTACGCCTCGCTCCAGTGGCCGTGCATATCCCGGTTGAGAATGTCCTTGGCCTTGGCGTAGTCCTTGGCAAAGATGGCCTCTCGGCAAGCAGCCAGGTACTTGTGGGCGTCTGCCTTGTTTTGATCCTTGGGGTAACCGGACCACAGGCTGTCCTCGTTTAGCGACAGGCGCTCCCGGCGCAGGTTGCCGTAGGTCATTATCCCCAGCCGTCCGTTGCCCAAGGGCAGCGCCTGCTCAAAGCACTTGGCCGGCTTGGTATAGTACAGTTGGTTTTTCAAATCAACACCTCCGTTGTCTTTCTCTATTGTACTGGATATAAAAGGGGATTGCAACAGGATTTGTTATTTGGTGATACTTATGCGGCCCGATGTGAGCATCGGGCCCTACGATCATTCTTAATAAACGCAAGCCCCACATTGCACTGTTATATATCGTAGGGGCGGCAATCTGCCGCCCGCCATCTTACTTATCTAAATACAAAAAAGCATTGCAATTCAAAAACAAAAGGACTACAATAGGGTGCGAAATAGATGAAAAGGAGCGAGCAGAATGAAAAGAAGACCGGTGCCTATTCACGAAACAGGCTATATCTGTGCCTCTCTGGCTATGGTCAGCGGCTTTTTGGAGACCTATACTTATTTATTAAAGGGTGGCGTGTTTGCCAATGCCCAAACCGGCAACTTTGCCCTGCTGGGTATGGCCATCGCCCACGGCGATGTGAAGAAGGTGTTTACCTACCTGATCCCCATGTGCTTTTATGTGGTCGGCATTGCCATGACTGTGACGATGCCCCGCCTGCTGGATGAGAACAAGCTGCTGCGGTGGGATACAGTGTTCGTGGCGCTGGAGATCGGCCTGCTGTTTGTGGTGGGCTGCCTGCCAAAATCGGTGCCCTTTACCGTGTCCACCGTAACGGTGGCCTTTATCTGCGCCATGCAGTACAATACGTTTAAGCGCACCAACAATATGGCGTTTTCCTCCACCTTTTGTACCAACAATCTGCGCCAGCTGGCGCTGCATTTTCTGGATTATCTGCGCACCAAGGAGCGCCAGAGCCTAAAGAACAGCCTTACCTATATGATGATCAACGGATCCTTTTTGCTGGGGGCAGTGATCGGTACCCTGTGCGCCCGTTGGCTGGGCGATCGGGCAGTGTGGGTGTGCTGCGGCGTTCTGGTGCCGGTGTTGCTGTCACTGATCTTTGGCAAGCGGGAGGTAGAGAGCGAACTGCTGGCCGAGGAGAGACAGGAGCTGGCCGTGGAAGAACGCGCTTTGGAAGAAGAGCAGCGGGAATTGCAGGACGAGGATAAGTGATCGTAAGCAGACGGAGGGTATCCGCTCCTACGGTTATATACATTAGGACAACTTAAAAAGAGCACCCAACCGGGTGCTCTTTTTTTATATATAATAGGTATGCTTGTCCCGCATTTGGCGGGTCGAAGGGTGTCGGCGGGGGCGGCAAGGCCAAAATGCCGGTGTCGGGCAGCAAAATAACGGATTTTTGGCTTAAAATCGAGCAAAATGCGGGGTACGAGATATTGTGGATCGTGGACAAAATATGACAGAATTTTACCATATTTTGGGAAAAATATGAAATTTGGCAACAAAAAGGTTACAAATTGCAATCTTTGGAAGCCGGATTTCTACCAAACCTACAAAATTTTGCTTTCACGCGGTAAAGCGTGTAAACGAAAGACCACAAGATATTGATTAGCGCGGCGGCATTTTTGTTTTACATCAAACGGGATTTGTGCAACTTCAACAAAAACATCCGGTTTGAAAAGTTGACTTCTTAGTGATTTGTGATATAATCGTCTGCGTCTTAGGGAAATACTAACGGAAAAGGCAGAATAAATTGCTTCTGCTCTTGTGGTGGCTCCCCTCAAAAGAGCCACTCAATAAAAAACGGCAAGCCTGTTTTCTATTTTCCAAAACAAAAGGAGATTCAGATGATTTATCGATCCAAATCCGGTGGCGTAAAACGCTGGGCAAAGATGCTCACCACAGCTGTGCTGGCCTTTGTGCTGGCCATCGTTGTGTTCGCCTCCACTGCATTCGCTGGCCTGCTCAACGAATATAATGTGGATATTGTGGTAGATGGCGTGACCACCACCGTGACCACCAGAGAAGAGAAACCAACCGAGATCCTGACCAATGCAAACATTACGCTGGAGAGCACCGACAAGCTGGACCTTTCAGGCTTTGAAGCCGGCAAGGGCGGTAAGATCGTGCTGGACCGGCAGCATACTGTCAATGTGGAAGTGAACCACACCATCACCGCCTATGCCGTGTATGCGGATACCGTAGGCGACGCCCTTACAGAGGCGGGTCTGGCGCTGCACAGCGCAGACAAGGTGAATTACGCCCTGTCCGATCTGGTAACGGACGGCATGGTCATCCGGGTAAATACTGCCTTTACCGTTACCCTGACGGCAGACGGCAAGACCCAAAGCTTTGCCATGGTGGAGGGCACCGTGGGCGACCTGCTGGACCTGGCTAAGGTACAGCTGGGTACGAATGATTATGCAGAACCTTCTGCCGCAACATCCCTTAAGGCAGGCATGAAGATTCATGTGTACCGGGTCAGCTACAAGACCGTCACCGAGACGGAGACCCTGTCCTATAAGACGGAGACCAAGACCGACAGAAAGCTCACCGTAGGCAAGACTAAAGTGGAGCAACAGGGCGAGAACGGCTCCGCCGATGTGACCTATAAAGTGAAGCTGGTTAACGGCAAAGAAAAGACCCGCACGGAAGAGAAGCGGGTGGTTACCAAAAAGCCGGTGAAGAAGATTGTGCGCACCGGTACCAAAGCCGCCGGCGTAAAGGCAAACGGCGTAAAGTCCAGAGGCGGTTATTCCGTGGGCCAGAGCATCAGCGGTCGGTACACCCATTACTGCGCCTGCGCGGTGTGCAACGGCAACTCCCGCGGCATCACCACCAGCGGCCGCCGCATTTATAACGGTATGTCCAATCCCCATTATGTGGCCTGCAACTGGCTGCCCCTGGGCTCCGTGATCTCCGTGAACGGCACCAACTACACCGTAGTGGACCGTGGCGGCAGCGGGCTGTCCAGCCAGGGCAGAATTGATATTTTCACCCCGGAGGGGCACGCAGCCTGCTATCGCTACGGCACCGGCAGCTGCTCCATTAAGATCGTTCGTCTGGGTTGGTAAGTTGGTAAAAAAGAACCCCATCGGTATTGCACCGGTGGGGTTTTTGTTTTGTGATGGTAAGTAGGGAGGGGGTATCGTCGTCTGTCTGCGGCGATACGAAGAATAATCAAAAGCCGCCGTACCCATGCGGTGCGGCGGCTTTTGCATTCTGTTCATTCACTGACTTTTCTTGGGCTTGGCGTAGGTGGAATAGGCGGTGTAATTCACCTTGCCGCCGACGGTGCGGGTGAGTACATACTGTTTGCCGGTTTTTTTAATGCTGATCTTTACATCCTTGGGCTTTACATTCTTTTGCCCCATTACCTTGCAGGTGAGGGTGCCGTTCTTGGCGGTCATTTGCAGCCGAATGTCCGTGCCGCTGTTGTTCTTAAACTGAAAATCCGTGGTGTTCCACTGCACGGTAGCGTCCCCGCCCAGGGGTACATAGCTAATCTCCAGCGAGTGGGGCGCCCGGCAGACCACCTGTAAATTGGCGCGGAGAATGCACTCAAAAATGGTGCTGCTCACCTGGCATACCCCGCCGCCCAGGCCGTCTACAAACTCGCCGTCCTGCACCACCTTGGCAGTGGCGTACCCGGCCAGCACCGTGCGCTTGCCCACCGTTTGGTTAAAGCTGAAGGTGCGCCCCGCAGGGATTACCAGGTTGTTCAGCTTGCGAATAGAGGCGGTAATGTTAGCAGTGCGGGTTTCGTTCTTGGCGTCGTAGTAAGTGGTGTAGCTGGCCAGCTCATGGCTGTACCCGCTGCCGCTTTTGCGGTGGAGCGCCGGATAAATGGTAGAGGTATAGCTCTCCCGGAAAGTGGTTTTGGTGTTCTCCGTGGTGGTGACGGTGGTGGTTTCCGTAGTGGTTTCCTGTTTGGTTGTGGTGTCTGTGCCGGCAGCGGGCTTGGCGGCGCACCCGGTAAAGGCGCCCACCACCAGTGCTGCCGCCAGCAAGCAGGTGCAAATGCGTTTCATAACCATTTTACTTCTTTTCTTTATAAGGCTTCTTCTCCGTGACCCAGCCGGGCTTGTTTACCTGGCGGGCACGGGCAATGGACAGGGCATCGCCGGGAATATCGTCCGTAATGGTGGAACCGGCGGCAATGTATGCCCGGTCGCCCACTTCTACCGGTGCCACCAGGTTGGTGTTGCAGCCGATAAAGGCGCCGTCGCCGATCTTGCAGCGGCTCTTGTTTTTGCCGTCATAGTTGACCGTTACCGTGCCGCAGCCAAAGTTCACCCCGGCACCCACATCGCTGTCGCCAATGTAGGTCAGGTGGGCGCTTTTGGTGCCGGCGCCTACGGTACTGTTCTTCACTTCCACAAAGTCGCCGATGTGCACACCGGTGTGCAGCACGCTGCCACCCCGGATTTGTACAAAGGGGCCTGCGTCCGCGCCGTCCTCCACGGTACTGTCCGTCAGCTTCACATTGTCCAGGGTTACCCCGTTGCCCACGGTGCCGTCCATAATATAGGTGTTCGGCCCGATCAGGCAGTCCTTGCCGATGGTGGTGTTCCCCAGCAGGATGGTGCCGGGCAGAATGGTGGCGCCGGTGCCGATCTGTACCGTGTCGGCGATCATCACACCGTCGGTGCAGGGAATGTCCACCCCGTCTACCATCCATTGGTGCATGATCTTGTGGCGCAGGATTTCGTTGAGAATGTGCAGCTGGGCTCGGTCATTGGCACCCAGTACCACATCGCTGTTCTCGACTACATAGGCGTTGGCGCCGTTGCCGGCGCCCAGCAGAATGGAAAGGCTGTCGGTTAGGTAGTATTCATTCTGGGCGTTTTGATTGGTAATCCGATCCAGGGCGTACAGCAGCTTGTCGCCCATAAACCAGTAGCACCCGGCGTTGCTCTCGTTGATCTTTTTTTCTTCCTCGGTAGCGTCCTTGTGCTCCACAATGCACTGGAGCTTACCGTCGGCGCTGCGCTTAATGTGGCCGATCCCGTTGGTGTCCTCCACCAAGGCGCTGATGAGGGTGATGGCGTTGCCCTCGCTTTTGTGCAAAGCGTAGGCACCGTTAATGGTAGGCTCGTCCAGCAGCGGACCGTCGCCGTTCAGAACCAAAATATCGTCTCCCCGGTGGCGCTCAATAAAATCCCGGGCGCACATGACCGCGTGGCCGGTGCCCAGCTGGGGCTCTTGCAGGGCGGTCTCAATGGTTGGATCCAGATTTCGCAGGTGGTCCTCCACCTCCGTATGCCGGTAGCCGGTGATTACGCAGATGGCCGCACACCCGGCGCTCTTTACGGCAGAAACCACATAGTCGATCATGGGCTTCATCAGCACCTTGCACATCACTTTGGGGCAGTCCGCCTTCATCCGGGTGCCTTTGCCCCCGGCTAAAATAATTGCACATTTCATAGGTCTATCGTTCCTTTCCAAACCGGATATTCTTTGATTTGTGCTTTCATTATGCAACAATCGGCGGCGCTTTGCAAGTCTATTTGACAGAAAGCGTATAAAATAATAAAAAAATAAGAAAAAGTATTTGTATTTTAGTCCCTGCTGTGCTATAATTTTACCGCATTATACTGACGCAGTGTAAATTTGCGGGTATATTACAAACTATTTTTTGGAGGTATTCTCAATGGCAAAAAAGTATTGCTACCTCTTCTCTGAGGGTAATGCAAACATGAGAGAACTTCTCGGCGGTAAGGGTGCTAACCTGGCCGAGATGACCAACATCGGCCTGCCGGTGCCCCAGGGCTTCACCATCACGACTGAGGCCTGCACCCAGTATTATGAGGACGGCCGCGAGATCAATCCTGAGATCATGGATGAGATCAACCAGTATATCGTAAAGATGGAAGAGATCACCGGCAAGAAGTTCGGTGACAAGCAGAATCCGCTGCTGGTATCCGTTCGCTCCGGCGCAAGAGCTTCCATGCCCGGCATGATGGACACCATCCTGAACCTGGGTCTGAACGAGGATGTTGTGGACACCATCGCTACCCAGTCCGGTAATCCCCGTTGGGCTTGGGACTGCTACAGAAGATTTATCCAGATGTATTCCGACGTGGTTATGGAAGTGGGTAAGAAGTACTTTGAGGAGCTCATCGATGAGATGAAGACCAAAAAGGGCGTTACCCAGGATGTGGAGCTGGACGCTGACGATCTGAAGGAGCTGGCTTCTCAGTTCAAGGCCGAGTACAAGGCCAAGATCGGCGAGGACTTCCCCACGGATCCTAAGGAGCAGCTGATGGGCGCCATCAAGGCTGTGTTCCGTTCTTGGGACAACCCCCGCGCAAATGTATATCGTCGTGACAACGACATTCCGTATTCTTGGGGTACTGCCGTTAACGTGCAGTCCATGGCCTTTGGTAACATGGGCGATGACTGCGGCACCGGCGTTGCCTTTACCCGTGACCCCGCTACCGGCGCCAAGGGCCTCTTCGGTGAGTTCCTGACCAACGCCCAGGGCGAGGACGTAGTGGCCGGTGTGCGTACACCTATGCACATTCAGGAGATGGAGCAGAAGTTCCCCGAGGCTTTTGCACAGTTCACCCAGGTTTGCCAGACTTTGGAGAACCATTACAGAGATATGCAGGACATGGAGTTCACCGTGGAGCACGGTAAGCTGTTCATGCTGCAGACCCGTAACGGTAAGCGTACCGCTCAGGCTGCTCTGAAGATCGCTTGCGATCTGGTAGACGAGGGCATGAGAACGGAAGAAGAAGCCGTTGCTATGATTGATCCCCGTAACCTGGACACCCTGCTGCACCCGCAGTTTGACGCTGCCGCCATTAAGGCTGCTACCCCGGCCGGTAAGGGCCTGGGCGCTTCTCCCGGCGCTGCTTGCGGTAAAGTTGTGTTCACCGCTGATGACGCTGTGGAGTGGAACGAGAGAGGCGAGAAGGTGGTTCTGGTTCGTCTGGAGACTTCTCCCGAGGACATCACCGGCATGAAGGCTTCTCAGGGCATCCTGACCGTTCGCGGCGGTATGACTTCTCACGCTGCCGTTGTTGCTCGTGGTATGGGTACCTGCTGCGTATCCGGCTGCGGCGACATTGTAATGGACGAGGCCAACAAGCAGTTCACTCTGGCAGGCAAGACCTATCACGAGGGCGACTACATCTCCATTGACGGCTCCACCGGTAATATTTATGACGGCATTATTGCGACCCAGGACGCAACCATTTCCGGCGACTTCGGTCGTATCATGGGCTGGGCCGATAAGTTCCGTGTACTGAAAGTACGCACCAACGCAGACACCCCTGCAGACGCTAAGAAGGCTCGTGAGCTGGGCGCTGAGGGTATCGGTCTGTGCCGTACCGAGCATATGTTCTTTGAGGAAGACAGAATTGCTGCTTTCCGTGAGATGATCTGCTCTGACACCGTTGAGGAGCGCGAGGCTGCTCTGGAGAAGATCCTGCCGTATCAGCAGGGCGACTTTGAGAAGCTGTATGAGGCGCTGGAGGGCTGCCCGGTAACCATCCGTTTCCTGGATCCCCCGCTGCATGAGTTCGTTCCCACTGAGGAAGAAGATATTGAGAAGCTGGCTAAGGCACAGGGCAAGAGCGTTGAGCAGATTAAGGCCATCATTGCTTCTCTGCATGAGTTCAACCCGATGATGGGTCACCGTGGCCTGCGTCTGGCTGTGACTTATCCTGAGATCGCTAAGATGCAGACCAAGGCCGTGATCCGCGCTGCCATCAATGTACAGAAGGCACATCCGGATTGGACCGTGGCTCCGGAGATCATGATCCCCCTGTCTTGCGATGCCAAGGAACTGAAGTATGTAAAGGACATCGTGGTTGCTACCGCTGATGCAGAAATCAAGGCTGCCGGCAGCGATATGAAGTATGAAGTGGGCACCATGATTGAGATCCCCCGCGCAGCTCTGACTGCCGGCGAGATCGCTAAGGAAGCAGAGTTCTTCTGCTTCGGCACCAACGACCTGACTCAGATGACCTACGGCTTCAGCCGTGATGACGCCGGTAAGTTCCTGAACGCTTACTATGACGCCAAGATCTTTGAGAACGATCCCTTCGCCAAGCTGGATCGTGACGGCGTTGGCCAGCTGATGCAGATGGCTGTGAAGAACGGTAAAGCTACCCGTCCCCAGCTGCACTGCGGTATCTGCGGTGAGCACGGCGGCGACCCCAGCTCCGTAGAGTTCTGCCACCAGATCGGTCTGGACTATGTGTCCTGCTCTCCGTTCCGTGTGCCGATCGCGCGTCTGGCCGCTGCACAGGCTGCTATCGCTGAGAAGAACGCATAAGTTCTCCTTATAAATCCATAACAAAAAGGACAGTCCTCGGACTGTCCTTTTTTTGTTGTTGCTTTTCATCGTCGAACAGGGGACGGTTTCTTGTTTTGCGGGCGCGCTGCATTTTTTTGCTTTTCTTTTGGCTTTTGCCGTTGACAAGGGGCGCGAGTGGTGTTATAATACGACCTAAGCACTAATGGGCTTTAAAGCGCTAAAGTGCCAAGTACAAAATGATAACAGGAACAGGAGTAACCAACCATGACCCCCAGAAAAGGCAATTTAATGGGCGTGCGCACCGACATTAAGGTGCTGGACGCCACCATTCGCGACGGCGGACTGTGCAACAACTTTGACTTCAGCGACGAATTTGTGCGGGAACTGTATAAAACCAATATCAAAAGCGGCGTGGACTATATGGAGTTTGGGTATAAGGCCAGCCGCACCCTTTTCAACGAGGCGGATTTTGGCAAGTGGAAGTTCTGCAAGGAAGAGGACATTCGTGCCATTGTTGGCGAAAATGTAAGCGATATGAAGATTTCCGTGATGGCAGATGTAGGCCGCTGCGATTTTAAAACGGACTTTCTGCCAAAAAGCGAGAGCGTCATCGACATGGTGCGCGTGGCCTGCTACATTCATCAGATCCCGGCCGCCATTGAGATGATCGAGTATTTCCATGACCTGGGGTACGAGACCACCTGCAATATTATGGCCATCAGCCAGGCCGGTTCCGGCCAGGTGGGCGAGGCGCTGGAGATGCTGTGCAACTCCTCGGTGGATGTGATCTATCTGGTAGACAGCTACGGCTCTCTGTACCCGGAGAATGCCGGTGTGCTGGCCCAGCGGTACTTAGAAGCGGCCACTGCTGCCGGCAAACAGGTAGGCTTCCACGCCCACAACAACCAGAACTTGGCCTTTGCCAATACCATTGAGACCCTGTCCTACGGTGTGTCCTACCTGGACGCCACCGCCATGGGTATGGGTCGGGGCGCCGGCAACTGCGCTATGGAGCTGCTGCTGGGCTTCTTAAAGAACCCCAAGTACAGCTTGTACAGCCTGCTGATTTTTATTGAAAAGTATATGATCCCCCTGCGGGAGTCCGGGGTGCAGTGGGGCTTTGACCTGCAATATATGTTCACTGGCCAACTGAACCGTCATCCCCGGGAGGCCATGAACTTTACCGCCCAGCACCGCACGGATTACTGCGAATTTTACAAATCTCTGCTGGACAACGACTAAACATACAGAAAATCGCCCCGCAAGCGACCGTTTCGGCAGCCTGCGGGGTTTGTTTTGTGCTTATTTGTTTTTCTCCAAATCCTGAGCGATTTGGGCATGGTCAATGGGGTGATTCCGAAAGTAGTATTTCTTGTCCCGATCACTGATGGGGCGCAGCACCCGGCAGGGGTTGCCCACCGCCACTACATTGGCGGGAATGTCTTTGGTAACGACGGACCCGGCGCCGATGACCGTATTGTCGCCGACGGTGACCCCGGGCAGGATGACTGCTCCGGCGCCGATCCAGCAGGTACGGCCAATGTGCACCGGCATATTGTATTGGTAGTCGTACTCCCGCAGCTCCGGCAGCACCGGATGGCCGGCGGTGGCGATGGTCACATTGGGGGCGATCATGGTGTTGTCGCCGATATAAATATGGGTGTCGTCCACCATGGTAACGGCAAAGTTGCAGTACACATGGTTGCCCAAATGCACATGGGCGCCGCCGAAGTTAGAATAAAACGGGGGCTCAATATAGCAGTTCTCGCCCAGTTCGGCAAACATCTCTTTCATCAGGGCCTGGCGCTTGTCTGTTTCTGAGGGTCGTGTGTGGTTGAATTCATACAGACGGTCCAGGCACAGCCGCTGCCGGTCCATAATTTCATCATCGCCGGGCAGGTACAGCGCACCGGTATGCATTCTGTCTTTCATTGCCATAGGGGGCACCTCCGTGTATTTTTCTTCATTATAAGCAAAGAAACGGTCCTTTGTCAACGGCCACTTGCAGCAGCCCCGTTGCCGTGCTATAATACACTGGATTTCTACCGGCAGTGCGCTGCTTGTCAAGGAGAAAAAAGATGAAAAAGCCCTATCAAAAGACCATGTATGCCTGCTTTATCGGCTATATTGTGCAGGCCATTGTAAACAACTTTGTGCCCCTGCTGTTTGTCACCTTCCAGACCGACTACCAGGTGCCGCTGCAAAAGATTACCCTGCTGATCACTGTGAATTTTCTCATCCAGCTGTGTGTAGATCTGCTGTCTGCCGGGTTCATTGACCGGATTGGCTACCGGGCGTCTGTTCTGCTGGCCCACGGCTTTGCAGCTGCCGGGCTGATCTTGCTGACGATTTTGCCGGATCGTACTGCCGATCCGTTTGTGGGTATTTTGCTGGCAGTGGTGGTGTACGCGCTGGGCGGCGGGCTGTTGGAGGTGCTGGTCAGCCCCATTTTAGAGGCCTGCCCAACGGATAACAAAGCCTCCGCCATGAGCCTGCTCCATTCGTTCTATTGCTGGGGGCAGATGGGTGTGGTGCTGCTGTCCACCCTGTTCTTTTCCGTCTTTGGTATCGCCAACTGGAAAGCGCTGGCGCTGGTGTGGGCGGCGGTGCCCATCTTAAACGGCGTGCTTTTTGCCACCGCGCCGATTTATCCGTTGAACCCGGAGGGCGGCGCGGGTCTGACCTTAAAGGAACTGTGCCGCAACAAGGTGTTTTGGCTGCTCATGCTGATGATGCTGGGCGCCGGTGCGGCGGAGAATACCGTTAGCCAGTGGGCGTCCGCCTTTGCGGAGGCGGGGCTGGGGGTCACCAAAACCGTAGGTGACCTGGCAGGTCCCATGGCTTTTGCGGCGCTGATGGGTGCCGCACGGCTGATTTACGGCAAGTGGGGTCACAAGCTGCATTTGGAGAAGTGCATGCTGGGCAGCAGCCTGCTGTGTGTGGCAGCGTATTTGGCAATCGCGTTGGTTCCGGATCCACGGCTGGCGCTGGTGGGCTGCGCCGTGTGCGGCTTTTCGGTGGGTATTCTGTGGCCGGGCACCTTTAGCAAAGGCGCTGCCGCCATTCCCAAGGGCGGCACGGTGATGTTTGCCCTGTTTGCTCTGGCCGGTGACCTGGGGTGCAGCGCTGGACCCACCCTGGCGGGTATGGTTACCCGGGTGTGTGACGGCAATATGCGCCGAGGGATTTTGGCGGGGATCGTCTTTCCCTTGCTGCTGGTGCTGTGCTTGGTGTTTGGGAAGAAGCGGAAAGCCGCAGCGGGAAATGCGCAGGCGGATACGAACCGCTCCCATGGTTAACCGATTATAAAAACAAAAACGGTGCCCTTTTCTATAAGGGCACCGCGGTTTTTATGGGTGTTTGGATTACATTTGGAATTTGCGGATATACTCATCCATGCAGGACTGGATGATTTCTTCCGCCTTTGCCCGGTCATCCACTTCCAGCACGGAGGTGCTCTTGCTCACTTCCAGGGTCTTATACACCTCAAAAAAGTGCTTGATCTCCTCAAAATAGTGGGCGGGCAGCTGGTCAATGTTGGTGTAGCAGTTGTAGTTGGGGTCGTTTACCGGCACGGCGATGATCTTTTCGTCCTTGGCGCCGCCGTCCTCCATCATCAGTACGCCAATGGGGGCGCACTCCACGATGGTCATGGGCTGAATTTGCTCGCTGCACAGTACCAGCACATCCAGCGGGTCCTTGTCGCTGGCGTAGGTGCGGGGGATAAAGCCGTAGTTGGCCGGATAGTGGGTAGAGGTAAAGAGCACCCGGTCCAGCTTGAGCATACCGGTCTCCTTGTCCAATTCGTACTTGTTTTTGCCGCCTTTTTGAATTTCAATTACGGCGTAAAAGCGGTCTTTGCGGATCCGCTTGGGGCTGATGTCATGCCAAATGTTCATCGTGGAACCTCCTTCTTAGGGTCTTGCTGTTCTCTTTTTTGTACACTCTTATTTTATCATAGTCCCCGGCGGGGCGCAAGGGAGCGGGCGGCGGCATTTTCCACGAACTTTTGTTGTAATTCCCGCGTTTTTATGGTACTATTGAAAAAACAACACAGAAAGGAAGGGATACCCTGTGTTTGCAGATATTGCGAAAATCAAAATCAAAGGCGGCGACGGCGGCGCCGGTGCAGTGGCCTTTCATCGAGAGAAGTATGTGGCTGCCGGCGGCCCGGACGGCGGTGACGGCGGCAAGGGCGGCGATGTGGTCTTTGTAGTAGACGATAATTTGGCTACCCTGGCAGACTTTCGTTACAAACGGAAATATGCGGCCCAGAACGGCGAGCCGGGTCGTGGCGGTCGGCAGTACGGCCGTAAGGGTCAGGATCTGGAAATTCGCGTGCCCCGGGGCACGGTGATCCGCGAGGTGCAAAGCGGCGCCGTCATGGCGGATATGAGCAAGACAGAGCGGTTTATTGCAGCCAAGGGCGGCAAGGGCGGTTGGGGCAATATGCACTTTGCCACCCCCACCCGGCAGGTGCCTCGCTTTGCCAAGCCCGGCGTGCCCGGCGAGGAGTGGGAGGTCAGCCTGGAGCTGAAGCTCATTGCGGATGTGGGGCTGATCGGTTTTCCCAGCGTGGGCAAAAGCAGCCTGATCTCCGTGGTCAGCCAGGCCAAGCCCAAAATCGGCGACTACCACTTTACCACCCTGGTGCCCAATTTGGGCGTGGTGTCCATGGGCGCGGGCAACAGCTTTGTGCTGGCGGATATTCCCGGGTTGATCGAGGGCGCGTCAGACGGCGTGGGCCTGGGTCATGACTTTTTGCGCCATGTGGAGCGCTGCCGGCTGCTGGTGCACCTGGTGGATGTAAGCGGTCACGAGGGACGAGACCCGATCGAGGATTTTGACGCCATCAACCGAGAGCTGGAGAAGTTCAACCCGGAGCTGGCCAAAGCGCCCCAGATTGTGGCGGGCAATAAAATCGACATGGCGGAGCCGGAGCAAATTGAACGGCTAAAAGCCTATGTAGAGGCCAAGGGCTACGACTACTATTCCATTTGCGCGCCCATTCAGGAGGGCACCCGGGAATTGATGAACGCAGTGTGGAACCGGCTGCAAACGCTGCCCCCGGTGAAGGAGTACGAGCCGGAGGAGATCCCCACGGAGCTGCTGGTGCAAAACAGTACCGGCTTTACCATCACCAATCCGGAGCCGGGCTACTACCTGGTAGAGGCTCCCTGGTTTCCCAAAGTGCTTAAGGGCATTGATGTGGAGGACTACGAGGCGCTGCAATACATGCAGCGGGTGCTGGAGAAGAGCGGCGTGTTTGAGGCGCTGCGGCAGCGGGGGATCCAGGAGGGCGATATTGTCAGCCTGTATGATATTGAGTTTGAGTACATTCCGTAAGGAGCAAGTATGGAAGTGTTGAACACAGATCCGCGGCAGCTAAGCCCGCTGAATTTGGCCTTTATCGGCGACTGCGTGTATGAGATGCAGGTGCGCTGCCACCTGGTGGCGCTGGCCAATCGGCCGGTGAACGACCTGCACCGGGAGAGCGTGAAGTTCGTCAGCGCCAAGGCCCAAACGGCGGCCTTTGCCCGAATGGAGCCGCTGCTGACAGAGGAAGAACTGGCGGTGTTTAAGCGGGGGCGCAATGCCAAGACCGGCCACCAGCCTAAGAGCGCCACTGTTGGCGAGTACCACTGCGCCACCGGGGTGGAGGCACTGTTCGGCTACCTGTACCTAACCGGTCAAACGGAGCGGATTGAGGAACTGTTTGCCATAATCTTTCGGTGATCAGACCGTCGATAAAGCGGCTAAACCGCGCCGGTTAAAAAATGAAGTATTCCATTCGTAGGGCAGGGGCTTGCTCCTGCCGCTGACATTTGTTGTTACCATTGATTTGAAAAAAGCGGCTTGAACATCGAGTTCAAGCCGCTTTTGGCGCTTTTCGTCTTTTGCTCGGGGGAGTGAATTGCGCGTAGCGCAAGAGACACGAGGCTCCAAATGTGTTAGCATTTGGGAGAAACAGTCCGGTGGACTGTTTCGTAGCGAGTGATATTAACGGCACCCGCTCGCAAAATACGAAATTTATCTCGCTTTCTCTTGGTCTGTCAGCGTGTAAAAAAAGACCGGCAGGCGAACCTGTCGGTCTTTGGTTTTCTCAGTATCGAGAGGGATTAGCCCAACTCGGAGAAGTATTTGATGGTGCGAACCATCTGAGAGGTGTAGGAGTTCTCGTTATCATACCAAGAAACAACCTGAACCTCATAGGTGTCGTCAGCAACCTTCAGCACCATGGTCTGGGTAGCATCGAACAGAGAACCGTAACGCATACCCACGATGTCGGAGGATACGATCTCGTCGGTGTTGTAACCGAAGGACTCGGTAGTCTCAGCCTTCATAGCAGCGTTGATGGCCTCAACGGTCACTTCCTTGTCGGTCTTGATGACAGCGGTCAGGATGGTGGTGGAACCGGTGGGGGTGGGAACACGCTGTGCAGAGCCGATCAGCTTGCCGTTCAGCTCGGGGATAACCAGGCCAATAGCCTTAGCAGCACCGGTGCTGTTGGGAACGATGTTCACGGCAGCAGCACGAGAACGACGCAGGTCGCCCTTTCTCTGCGGGCCGTCCAGAGTCATCTGGTCGCCGGTGTAAGCGTGGATGGTGCACATAATACCGCTCTGGATGGGAGCAAAGTCGTTCAGGGCCTTTGCCATGGGAGCCAGGCAGTTGGTGGTGCAGGAAGCGGCGGAGATCACGGTGTCCTCAGCCTTCAGGGTCTCGTGGTTTACATTGTATACGATGGTGGGCAGATCGTTGCCTGCGGGAGCAGAAATAACAACCTTGCGGGCACCGGCCTTAATGTGAGCAGAAGCCTTCTCCTTGGAAGTGTAGAAACCGGTGCACTCCAGCACTACGTCTACCTTCAGCTCGCCCCAGGGCAGCTCAGAAGCGTCAGCCTTTGCATAAATCTTGATCTCTTTGCCGTCTACGATGATGGAGTCATCGGTAGCGGACACGGTGTCAGCCAGTGCGTACTTGCCCTGAGAAGAATCGTACTTCAGCAGGTGAGCCAGCATTTTGGGAGAAGTCAGGTCGTTGATAGCAACCACTTCATAGCCTTCTGCGCCGAACATCTGACGGAAAGCCAGACGGCCGATACGGCCGAAACCATTGATAGCAACTCTTACCATTTGGAATTACCTCCGAAAAATATTTGAATTTACCCGGGCGCTATGCGCCCTTGTATTGCAGTCTTTATTTTATACCGCTTTTGCCAAATAATCAAGCGGAATTTCCACTTTTGTCAATGTTCACCAAAATTCAGCTTTCCAGCGGTGCTTTCTTGTGTTATAATGATTTGCAGCGGGCGGTTGCGTCGGGTGTTGCAGCAGGAGCAAGCCCACCGCCGTACAATAGAAAGGGAACCTACTATGAAAAGATTAAACATTAACAAATACTACAGGTACTGCTCCTACAGCTTAGATGCGCAAGAAGCGAATCAGCAGCACTATTGGTTCGACATGAAACACTTCAAGATGATCGATCACAGAGGTCCGTGCGATATGTATGATGATAATCCGGATATTATCCCATTTCCTCATTTTATTCCAGAATCTCGATACAAAGATTTAATGCGGGCTTTGAACAATCCGCAGGTAACCGAGTTTTTTAATGCGGCTAAGGATGAAGAAGATGTGTATTTTCGCTATCGTGTGTTTATTGATCGAAATGGTTTGTCATTTACTGAGCAATATAGGTTGAATCAAGATAAAGCAATTACCTTGATGAAATGGTGCAACGATCATGATATACCGTATAAATACCGCTCTGAAGCTCGCGGAACATATCTACAGTACGATTATGATGATCTGGAGGGTGAAATCTGGCAAATTCCGGATATGGAATGAACAGGGAACGGTTCCTTGTCCTAAGACAGGGCGCTGCCCTTGTACCCATGGGGCAGATCCCCTTTACTACACAATAGAAACTTAACCGGAGGCGACGGTATGTACAAACCGATTTCTACCTATACCGGGCGGCATTTTGACCCGTACCACGCGGTGGCGGCGGATCTGGATGTGCGGGATATTGCCCACGCCCAGTCTTTGATGACCCGCGCCAACGGCCATTTCCCGGCATTTTACTCCGTTGGGCAGCACTCTTTGGCTTGCGCCCGAGAGGCGCTGGTGCGGGGTGAAGCGAACCAAACGGCACTGTTTTGCCTGCTCCATGACGGCGCAGAGGCGTATATGAGCGATGTGACCCGGCCGGTGAAGGCCCGGCTGCCGGAATTCGTCCGGGCAGAGGAACGGCTGCTGGCGCTGCTGTTTGACACCTTGGTAGAGGCTCGGCCTACTCCGGTGCAATGGCAGACGGTCACGGAGATCGACAACGCCATGCTGTCGGCGGAATTTTTGCATTTTACCGGCGAGGTGATCCCCACGAATGCCCCGCCCTTGCAACGCACCCCGGATTGGACGCAGCTGCCCTTTGATCGGGTGGAGCAGGATTTTCTCCATTTGTACGCCCGCCTGCGCGGCTGAAAAGGCGCGCTTTCGGTAATACATAATATAACAGGAAAAAAGGAGCAATTCCATTGTTGGATTGCTCCTTTTTGTAGATGAATGTGCCTTATCGCAGGGCGCGGAGGCGGGGATCGGTGCGTACTGTCGGCTTGATCTTGTCGCCAAACTGGCGCCGCCGGGGCGTACCGGTCCAAATTCGCCTTGGCCGCACGGCGGGGGGGAATAAGATAGAACGCAAGGCCTTGATGAAATCGGGCACAAGCGGCCGGATGTGGGCATCCGGCCCTACATTTTTGTAAATGATAATCTTGTAGGGTGCGATGAGTGAATTGCACGCAGTGCAAGAGACACGAGGCTCCAAATGCGTTAGCATTTGGGAGAAACAGTCCGGGGGACTTTTCGTAGCGAGTGCAGTATCGCACCGCCGATCCGTCAGCCTGTATCGCAGTGCGGGCGGCAGATTGCCGCCCCTACGAAGACGCTATTGTAACCGGTTGACCGTAGGGGCGGATAGTATCCGCCCGCCGTATTGCGCCAAACCGCCCGCGCAAATCACAACAACACAAAAAAGCACCGTTCGTTGGAACGGTGCTTTGTGCTTATTTTTCTATTGTGCTCACTTGACCCGCACGGCGCGGGCAGCGGTGTAGCTGCCGTAGTAGCGGGCGTTGCCTACGGTAGTGTAGGGGCGCAGGCGCACATAATAGGTGCGGCCGCCCTTGGCGGTTTTAATATTCCCGGTGGCCTTGCCACTGCTTACGTACAGGGTCTTTTTGTCGCCGGAAAAGTTCTTCTTGGTGGAGTATTGCACGGCGTAGCCGTTGCATTTCACTTTGTTCCAGTGCACGGTAATCTGCTGCTTTTTGGCGGATTTGGCGGCGGTGCATTTGGTGGCAGTGGGGCGGGTGGTGGTCGCCAGTTGGGCGCCCTTGGCGCCTTCCTTGGCCTTGGAGTCTACCGTGTAGGGCGCCACATAAAAGTAGTATTTGGTGCCCGGCTTGGCGCCGCTGCCCTTGAACACAAAGCTGCGGGCGGTGGTGGTGGCCAAGCGCTTTGTCTGCTTCTTGGCGGCAATATATTGGTACACCACATAGCCGTCGGCGCCGGGCTTTTTGTTCCACTCCAGGGTAATGGAGCCGGTGGCGGTCTTTTGCGTTTTCAGCCCGGTGACGGTGCCCGGCAGGGCGTGCTTGGCGTTCACCTTGGAATAGGGACCCCGGTAAGCGGTGTTGCCCCGATAAGCCGCCACCTGCACCTCGTACAGTTGGGTGTCTGTTAAATCGGTCAGATCCACTCGGGTGGTGCTTACCGCCTTGTCAAAGCCTTTGCCGGTGGTGCGGTTGATGACCTTCACCAAGTAGGCGTTGGCGCCGGGGGTGGCGTTCCAAATGTAGGTGAGCCGTGTTTTGCTGCGGCTCTCCAGGGTCAGACCGGTGACCTTGGCAGGCAGGATCTTAAAGCGATAGTACCACCGCCGTCCGGTGTAAGTACCCAGCCCCTGGGCGGTAATGGTGGCCATGCCCACCGCTTTGTTATTGATATAGGTCAGGGTGTAATCCTTGTCCGCTTTCAACGGTTGGCCGTCCTCGCCGGTGACGGTGGGGGCGGGCGTGATGGCTTTGCCGGTGTAGGTCTTGCTTTTCAGCAGGGTGGCAGAGCCGGGCAAACTGTTTTTATTGCCATACAGAAAGTTCATATCCGTGTTGCCGTTGACCCCGGCCACCTTGCCGTTGTCTGCGTACTGCCACATCAGGTAATCGCCGTCGTACTTGCAGGTCTTGGAGTCGTATTCTGCCACCCACAGGGCGTAGCGGCCCCGTGTTTCCTGCTCAATGTAGTCCAGCAGCGGGCTGCGGCTCATATACAGCCCCGGGGTGTGCCCGGCAGCGGCAATGATGCTGCAAAAGTGCTCTACCAACTGGGTACAAAAGGCCTTGCCCTTGTTCAGCTGGCTGCTCTCCTCTAAGTCATAAAATACCGGCAGATCCAGGGTGCGGCTGCCCAGTACTTGCAGGCACAGGCGCGCCTCTTTTTCCACATCCGCCACGCTCTTGGCATAAGAATACCAGTAAATACCCACCGGCAGCCCGGCGGCAGTGGCGTTCTTAAAGTTGGTGGCAAAGTAGGCGTCCTCCTGGCTGGCGTTCTTGCCGTACCCGGCGCGTAGAATGGCAAAGTCAATGCCGTCGTTCTTTATCTTTTTCCAGTTCACCTTTTCTTGCCAAGCGGAAATGTCTACACCGTTTAGCACCTCCAGCTTGTTAAATCGGGCGTTGTGGGTGTAGCTTTTGCCGGTGTATTTGGATCTCATGGTGGCGGCCTGGGCTGCGCCCGCCGTAGGCAGCAGCGCCGTTAAGGCCACCAGCACCGCCAGCAGTACGGCGGTGACAGAAAAGAATCTCTTTTTTGCTTTTTGCATTAGGAACCTCCCAGATACCAGCGGTTCAGGTCAATGTACTTGCTGCCGTTGCCTTTGATCTTACCGGTTTTGGAATATTGCCAAATATCAAAATCCCCGGTGTAGGTGACGGCGCTGTTGTAGTCCGCCACCCAGCGCAGAGTGCCCTTGGGCAGGGAGGCGGCGTCGAATTTAGAAATGTAAAAGTGTGCGTTGGCGTACACCCCGGCGGTGTAGCCGTCGGCGGTCACGGTGTCGCAAAAGGCGGTGAGCAGCCGGGTGGTGTCCTTTTTGCTCACATTGGCGTCATACAGCCGACCGGCGTGCTCTCCGGCGGTGTTGTAGCCGTATTCATAGTCTATGATCAGCGGCAGCTCCACTTTGGCAAAGCGCACGGCTTCCAGCACAAAGCGGGCTTCCTCTTGGGCTTCTTCCTCCGTGGTGGCTTGAGAGAAGAAATATACACCCACCGGCATCCCGGCCTTGCGGGCAGCTTTTAAGTTCTCTTTTGCCATTTTGTCTGCATGGAGCGCACCGTCGTTGTAGCCCCGGTAGCCTACCCGGATAAAGGCAAATTTGGCGCTTTTTGCCAGGGTAGTCCAGTCCACGGTGCCGTTGTGCTCGGAGATGTCTACCCCCTCCACAAAGGGGGCGTCGGTGCCAAAGTCATAGGTTACCCGCTGATGGCGGTTCCCCAGTGCCAGCACGGTGGCAGCCAGCGCACCCACGATCACCAGCGCCAGCGCCGCCTGCACCCACCGGTTGGCAAACAGAGATTGGCCGTTGGTTTTGCGCCGCCCCTTGCGCCGAGTGGTGCCGGCGGGCTTTTTGTGGGTGGTTTTTTTACGGGTGCTTGTCCGCCGTGGGTTTGACCGACTGCGGGTATTCTTTTTTGCAGGTTTTTTTCGTTCGTTTGCCATGCTTTGCTCCGCTTTACCTGTAAATGATCCTTTTAATAGTAATACAAAGCAGGGAGCGGGTCAAGGGCAGCGGGCCAAAATTTACAATTCCCCCGGTATTCTACTGTTGTGGTAATTTAAAGCGCTTTCTTGACAAGTGATTCCGGGCAGTATAATATAATAGGTATCACAGTATAGAAATCAGGTAAAGCCCATGCAGAATTTTGATAAAATGGATCATATGCACTTTATTCGCAAGCTGCCCATTCCTCAGGAGCTGAAAAAAGAGATGCCCCTGACTCCGGAGCTGGCTGCCTACAAGGACAAGCGGGATCAAGAGATCGCCGCCATTATCCGCAGCGAGAGCGACAAGTTGCTGTTGGTGATCGGCCCTTGCTCGGCGGACCGGGAGGATGCGGTGATTGACTATATCCACCGCCTGGCAGAGGTGCAAAAGCAGGTGGCGGACAAAATTTTGATCGTTCCTCGCATTTATACCGGCAAGCCCCGCACCACCGGCGCCGGGTATAAGGGTATGCTCCACCAGCCGAACCCGGGTAAAAAGCCGGATATGTACGAGGGTATTCGCGCCATTCGCCATATTCACCTGCGTGCCTTGCAGGAGACCGGGCTGTCTTGTGCAGACGAGATGCTGTACCCGGAGAATCACCGGTATTTAAGCGACCTGCTGGGCTATGTGGCCGTCGGTGCCCGCAGCGTAGAGAACCAGGAGCACCGGCTGATCTCCAGTGGACTGGATATTCCTGTGGGTATGAAGAATCCCATGAGCGGGGATCTGTCTGTGATGATCAATGCCATTAAGGCCGCCCACGGCGATCATTCCTTTATTTATCGCGGCTGGGAGGTAGAGAGCCAGGGCAATCCCTTGTCCCACGCCATTTTGCGGGGCAGTGTGGACCGCCACGGCATCAACCACGCCAATTATCATTACGAGAATTTGCGTATTCTCCACGATTTGTATGTGGAGAGCGGCATTGCCAACCCGGCGGTGCTTATTGACACCAACCACTCCAATTCCTCCAAGCAGTACCTGCAACAGGTGCGTATTGCCAATGAGGTGCTCCACTCCATGCGCCACTCGGCGGATATTCGCCGTTTGGTGAAGGGCTTTATGATTGAGTCTTACATTGAGGACGGCGCCCAAAAGTGGGAGGACGGCATTTACGGCAAGTCCATCACCGACCCCTGTCTGGGTTGGGACAAGACCCGGGACCTGATTTTCTCCTTGGCGGATCAGTTGTAAACGAAAATCAAAATGAGCGCCACTCGGTCAACGAGTGGCGCTTTTTTACAGATATGGTACGCACTTTTGAATTTGTTCCCAGAGCAAGTCGTCGATATCCGGATAACGCGTGTTCATTGGGTGAATACCGTGAATGACCGGTACGGTATAGCCTTGGGATAACAGTTTGGTTTTCTGTGGTGTGTACCATTCACGATTGTATCGATCGGTTTCATCTACTCGTCCTTGCAGTGCGCAAATCATTTTGATCTCGTCATCATTGGCTGCGGCAGCGTTACTCTCATATTTCCGAATAATCTCATCAAGATAATTCTTGGTGATGTGTTTATAGTCAGAGAATTTTGCGTCTAAGATAATATATGTTCGCTTTGTGTTTCCTGCTTGAGACAGCTGAAGAATGAAGTCGGGAGTCCAGTGAGAACTTTCGGAATTTGTTCGAAATAGAGATAAGCCATTCTCAAAGCCTTTGCTACTAACAACGGGCTGATAATAGAATGTGATTGAAATATTATCTTTGCGTAGATAGTATGTGTTCGGGACATCTATTTCATTCGAGTATAGATTCTTGTTTGCCAAAGAGTAGGGGAAACGATTGCTGGGCTGATATTCCTTGAATTCATGCTTGATCAACATATCAAGCAAACGCAGTAGGCAGTAGTATTCAAACAGCTTGTCCAAGGTCTTGATCCGTAGAAGTAGATCATCTTGCTCAATGGCGATTTCTCCGAACTTGAACCACTTTACAGTAAGACTATAAATGTCTCGATAGGTTTTCACCTCCTGGAACAGCTTGGTCATTCTGGGTTGGCGGCGCAAAGGGGACACCTCATCTGCTTTGATTTCAAAAAAAGCGGCATATTGACGGTACAGCTGTTCTAATTTTTTTTGATAATCTTCCAGTTTTCTACACCATTCTTGTGAAAGAGTGATGTGTTGGTTTTTGATGAGAAGTATGCAGGAGGTATAACCGGCAGGTATTTTGATTGCTGCGCAATCTTGCCTTTCCTGATCAATGTTTCTTCTAAATTTGTCTAGAGTATCTTGGCTTTTTTTCAATACCGCACGAATAAAGCACAGAAGCACTCGATTTTCGTACACATCAAAGGATTTTTTACTGACTTCAGACTGGATTTGACAAGGCAGATAAAACTGCTGATCGTATTGAATTCCGGTTTGTTGTTGCACAGGATACAGCTGATCTGCATTTTGCATAAGCCAGTTAAAACTGTCCGTATTGATATGGGTCGCTTTTTCGTAGGACACCTGCGTGTTTGTGTGCAGGATCTTATGTTTAGCGGAATGGCGGAAGAAGGGCAAATCTTCTTGGAGAACCTTGGTGATTCTTCCGACGAGTTGAACATAAGAACAGAGCGATCTGTAATCACACTTATGCCATTGTCCTCTGAATAGACCATATTTTTCGTCTTTTTGCGGTGGAAAAATTAGTTGTTCGGACGGCGAAAAATCCTGTTGCAGAAGTGTTTTTACAATACTGTCGATATTTTCCTTATCTTCTTCGCTTTTACTGAAACACAACAGATAGGGTGTAAAATAGGTTGCGGTTGAGCCATTTGTGAAAGTAATTTCAAAGGAGAGATAAGCTAAGTCATAAAGTAGTAAAAACGTTTGCTTTCTCTTGTGATTGAAAAATATAATTTTGTGGCTATTTATTTCAGTTTCTCCAGAGCTTTCAGGGACAATTTCATTTTCATTTACACACAGCGATATTTTAATGATTGGCTCGGAAAAATCTGTCAGTTCAATTCCGTACCACCCATTTTCCTTTACACACGAACAATCAGCAAAATCGACGGAGGCTGTATCCGGTAATTGTTCACTAAGCTCTAAATCGATACTTGTGTTGTCAGCACATAATAGCTTGACTTTCAAGGAAATCGGCCACCTTTCCCGTTATTTTGCAAAGAACTGGTAGAAATCCATGTTTTCATCTGCCGCTTTCTTCATACGCTCTAAGTGATTGTAAGTCAGCGGCATAGAATTTTCATTGATAGCAACTTGTTTTCTGAGTTCTTCTATCAAATTTTTATATGATTCACCATATCCATTAATTGTGGGCAGAATTTTTTGTGCGATTGCATAATCTATTGGTGCCAAGCTTGTTCGAGCAGTTGTAGTGTCCATGCATTGCTCGGCGACGCGCAGATACTGTGTTACCATTCGCTGACTTCGTGGCATAATGGGCGAGTTGAAGCCCTTAAAAATACGCTTTACATCTTCCCATTTGGTCCAGATTTGCGCGTTTTCTTGGCTTTCGTTATCGGAGGCAAAAGCAGATGTGAGATCGCTAAATGAAATTGCATGATCTGCGTTTGGCGGTGTTTTACTATAAGACGCATCAATATCATCTGGATTTAAGGTAATCACCCAACTGCGATCTAGAAATCTTGGGGACAATTCCTCTGTGGAATGGTCAAAATTGACTGTAGCCAAAAAACGCAGATGCTCAGGTAACTGATAAATTGTTTTCCCACCCAAACTAATGGAACGATTGGCTGCGGAATCAAAATCGCAGCTTTTGAAGAATGGCGCCCAGTAATGTTCGATCGGACTCAAATTCGCTTCATCTAAAAGCAGAAGATAGGGTGCAATGACATTTGGTTTTTTCCGACATTCATAATTCATTTGTTCAAAGGCATGGAGCACACGCTCGTTGCTGGCGATCGTGCGTTTGGACAATGGATTATAGTAGCCAATAAAGTCTTTGACAGAGGTCCATCCCCGCTCTACAGAGATGTCTACAAAACGAGAGCTACTGCTTTCCGTCCCCGCCAGTCCTAGCGCTTTGGCTAAGAGGGTACAAAGAGAAGTCTTTCCGGTTCCGGGTTCGCCGGCAAAAGTGGTAATGAACCCTTGTGTAGTGCAAATCAAGTAGTTCGCCACATCATTCCATTCTGCTTCTCGATGGGCATTTTGCAAATAGTCTTGTACAGTGGCAATGATTTCGTCTTGCTTTTCCTTTTGCGTTTTTGGTGTTTCCAAATACTGTATTACCGGCAAGCAAAGATTTTGAGCGGTATTGTCTAGTGGCTCTTCACCAATACTGCGCAGTAGTTTATTCATCAGTTCTTTGTCTAAAACTTTGGCAGCCAGCGCTGCTTCTGCTTTACTCTCAAATTCAGTTATTGTCTTATTGAATGTTTCTTCAACTTGCTTGTTGTCCTGTACTCTGCGATCATAAGCATCATGTTCTTCTTTTTCTTTCTGTTTCCATTCATCTGCTTGTACTTTCTTTTCAGCTATTTCTTTGTTTAATTTGTCAATTTCGTGCCGAATTTCTTCCAATTCAGATTGTGGAGTGTTCTGGTTTACGGCAGCAGTTAGGTCGCTGCATTCAGCTTTTGACTCTTCAAGCTGATTTTGTAAATCGGTTATTATTTCTTCGTATTGTTGAATGTCACGGCCTATTGGGTCGGCTTCGTCTGTTGCTTGCCGTTGTGGCAAATGTCTAATTTGTTCATGCAAAATGTCACGAAATTGGTCATCTTCATTTGCGTATTGGAAAACACGCAATAGTAAATCTTCGATACTTGCTCGATCACTGTCATCTTCCTTGGCCATTTTCAAGATCCATTCCTGGATTCTCTTGTTGCGTTTAGCCTGGGTAGCGGAATCTATACCGTTTTCGTTGTTTGGAATGTACTGAGACATGTCATCAACGATTCTTCTTAGCTCAGATCGAGAATATTTCTTTTCGCTGCTAAGAGTGGCTTTGAATTGTGATAGCAGTGTTTTCTTGTCTATGGCATCTTCATGGTGCGCACATTCAAAGGGAGAGGGTAGCGCATCCTGCTTTAGAAAAACGCAATTCGTGTTTTCTTCCACAATGTACATTTGGTCATTGTATTCTCTTGTATCATACTCACCAACAATGTATTGGAATTTTTCTACTCCGGCAAGCTTCCTATCCCCTGTGCACTCATAAGGTCCATATAAATTGTTGTCAACGCGAAGGAGAACTTGTCTGGCATAAAGCAGAATATGCTTAGGCAGTTCTCTTCTTATGTAAGAATCTTGATTAGTGTCGATGATTTGGTAAAAATCTTTTCCCTCAAATTCACTACAAGTAAAATAAGAATCACCGTGCCAGTATGGATCAAAAGAAATGAAATACTTTGATTTACCACGGCCAGGCTCATAGTGGGTGTTTTTGCACCTTGACTCGTCTAAGTCTTTCCTCATTTTGATCAATACGGGCTCATTAGAATGCCTAAAAAATTCAGATACTTCTGTATTCTTAAAGTTAGCGAGGATTGCACCGTTGTCTGGAAAGTCGTCGGAACGGATTGGTTCACCGTTATCAAAAAAACATCGCGGAGAAATATAGCATTTTGTGTTTTCATAAGCATAGTTTTCGTTATATGTCATCCATGCCAATATTTCTCTGCCTTGATAATCACTAAAATCCATAATCAACACTCCTCTTTTTTGTTGTTTGACGGATATAAAATCTCAATATTATTATACCACAAATTGGCAATATTTTCAAGACAATACAATTTAGGAAACTGCGTTATTGTACACTGCGTTTTCCAACCCCTGTCCGTTATTGCGATTTTGGGCATTTTTTTGTTCCGGCGGTGTTGACAAATGGCGCAAAAGTGCTATATTGGTAGTGTAAATTCAACAGTCAAATGCAACGAACAGGACAGGACGAACCGCATCACCGCTTACAGAAAGCCGCCGGTTGTGGAAGACGGCAGCAAGGCGCGGTCCTCGTTATCCCCTGCAAGCAGCACCTGTGAGCGGCCCTCGGGCTTCGTAATCGGTGCCGGTACTCCCCGTTATCGGAGCGTGCTATCCGCCTTGGCGGGCAGCGCATGAGCGGTCGGCAGCTTTGCCGGCAAGCAGAGTGGTAACGCGCGGGTTTCTGATTTTTACCTTCGTCTTTGCACAGCAGCATTGGCTGTGCCGGGACGAAGGTTTTTTGTTTTTTGTATTTGACTGGGAAAAGAAGAATGAAAGGAGTCTTTCAAATGAACACATTGGTTATTGTACTGATTGCCATTGTTGTGTTAGGTGCGGGCTATGTGCTGTATGGTCGCCATATTGCCAAGTCCTGGGGTATTGATCCCAAGGCAGAGACCCCCGCAGTGAAGTACAACGACGGCAAAGACTTTGTACCGACCAACGGCTGGACGGTGTTCAGCCATCAATTTTCCTCTATCGCAGGTGCAGGCCCGGTTACCGGCGCCATTCAGGCGGCGGTCTTTGGTTGGGTGCCGGTGCTGCTGTGGATCCTGATCGGCGGCGTTTTCTTCGGCGCCGTTACGGACTTCGGTGCCCTGTACGCTTCTGTGAAGAACGAGGGCAAGAGCATGGGTATGCTCATTGAAAAGTACATCGGCAAGCTGGGCCGCAAATTGTTTACCATCTTTTGCTGGCTGTTCTCCGTGCTGATCATCGCCGTATTTGCGGATATGGTTACCGGCACATTCTCTGCCTTTGATGCGGCGACTCAGCAAAAGCTGCCGACTGCCGGGGTCAACGGCTCCGCCGGTATGGTGTCTATTATGTTTATGGTGTTTGCCGTGGTGTTCGGCCTGATCCAGAAGAAGTGGAACCTGACCGGGTGGAAAGAGTTTGTTGTGGGCGTTGTCTTTATCGTTGCGTCCTTTGCCGTCGGCATTAAAGTGCCCATCATCATGGACAAGGCCCAATGGGCTGCCGTGGTGTTCGCTTATATTTTCCTGGCGGCCATTATGCCCATTTGGCTGATGAAGCAGCCTCGGGACTATATGACCACCATTATGTTTGTGTGCATGATCGCCGGTGCCATCATCGGTTTGGTTATCGGCCACCCCACCATGGAGCTGCCTGCCTTTACCGGGTTTAATAACGAGAAGCTGGGCACCATGTTCCCCATTCTGTTTGTGACCGTGGCCTGCGGCGCTGTGTCCGGGTTCCATAGCCTGGTGTCCTCCGGCACTTCATCTAAGACCATCGCCAATGAGAAGGATATGCTGAAAGTGGGCTACGGCGCCATGATTTTGGAGAGCGTGCTGGCTGTATTGGCGCTGTGCGTGGCCGGTGCCGCCGCCAAGAACGGCGTGGCTGCCGAGGGCACCCCGTTCCAGATCTTCTCCCGCGGCGTTGCCGGGTTCTTTGAGAAAATGGGCGTGCCGGTGCAGGTAGCCACGGTGTTTATGACCATGTGTGTGTCCGCTTTGGCGCTGACCACGCTGGACGCTGTGGCTCGGATCGGCAAAATGTCTTTCCAGGAGATCTTTAGCGTAGACGATATGCAGCACGCAGCTCTGTGGCGCAAGGTGGTGTGCAATCCGTATTTTGCTACCATCATCACCCTGCTTTGCGGCTATGTGCTTACCAAGGTGGGCTACCAGCAGATTTGGCCTCTGTTTGGCTCTGCCAACCAGTTGCTCAGCGCACTGGTGCTGATTACTCTGTGCGTGTTCCTGAAGGTTACAGGCAGAAAGAACAAGATCCTGTTCCCGCCTATGATCATTATGCTGTGCGTTACCTTTACTGCATTGGTGCAGCGGCTGATCGCCATGATCAAGGCCGTTCAGCAGGCTGCCGCAGTGGAGATCCCTGCCGGACAGACCAGCTGGGGCGCTGTGTTTATTGCCAACGGTTTGCAGCTGATCATCGCCGTGCTGCTGATTGTACTGGGCTTGACCATTGTGGTCAACAGTGCCAAGAGCTATGTGAAGAGCAAAAAAGGCAGCGAGACCGAAGAGGTCGCCAAGGCATAACGGCGTGCGTATAATATCGATATAAACCATGAACCGTCTGCGTATTTCTGCGCAGGCGGTTTTGTGTTTGTATTTGGTTGCCTGCAATAAGGGAGGCAAATCGCAACCGATTCTCCTAAAATATGGAACATATTCCGATTAATGACGGTACAGATTTTCAAATGTGCCAAATAAAGAACCGGACAGTTGTCAAATGCGCGGCTGCGTGCTATAATACTGGACGCAAAACAAAACTAAATTTGGAAAAGGGGATTTTTCATGTCAGACAAAACGGAAAAAAAGTACATGAAGAAGTCAGAGATCGTTACCTTTGGTATCGGTCTGTTCGGCGTGGCTCTGATGACCGGCTGGATGCCGGACTACACCGCTACCTTCTTCGCTGACTTCGCGTTCAAAGGCAAGGGATTTGACTCCGCCACCATGGCAAACGCCATCTCTATGGTGTTCTTGGTGGCCGGTATCATCGGCGCCGTGTGCGAGCTGGTGATCGGCTATTTGGTGGATAACACCCGCACCAAGCTGGGTAAGGTAAAGCCCTGGGTGGGCTTCGGCGTGGTGCCGCTGGCCGTGGTGGCTATGCTGGTATTCATTGCACCCAACACCTCCAACCAAACCTTGGCAATCGTGTGGATGTTTGTGATCTACTCCTTGTATACCGCCTTCAGCTGTGCGGTAGAAAGCCCGTCTAACTGCTTCGGCTCCCTGTGCTCGCCCAATCCGGCAGAGCGCTCCACCGCCATCTCCATCGCTTCGTTCCTGCGCAGCGTGGGCCAGTCCGGCGGTATGGTAGTCGTGATGGTGGTGGGCCTGGTGATGAAGGCCTTGATGGGCAAGCAGCAATATAAGAACGCCGAGGGCCAGGGCCTTGACCTGGTGATCTCCACGGCGGTGTGCGCCCTGGGTCTGATCCTCTTTGTGATGATCTTCTTTACCAATAACAAAGAGCGTGTGCCTTTCACGCAGGAGAAGGTGAGCCTGAAAGACGCCGTCAAGGTGGTCTTTACATACAAGAACCTGCTGATGGTGTCTTTGACCAAGCTGTGCGGCTTTGGCCGCGGCGTGTACGGCACCGTGTCTTTGTACATTGCCATTTACCTGCTGGGCTCTAAGGACCTGAAGCTGGCGCTGCTGCTGCCCATGGGTATCGGTACCGCTGTGGGCACCCTGCTGGTGAACTTTGTGCTGAAGAAGTTCTCCACCAAAAAGACCTTTATTCTTTTCTGCGTGTACGGTGCGTCTTCCCTGGCGATCCTGTTCCTGGTGTCTAAGGGTATCGGCTTTAACAGCACCCTGATTGTGCCGTTCCTGATCCTGAACTTCTTCTGCGGTTTGCAGCACGGCAACACCAATGTAACCCCCAATATTATGATCGCCGACTGCGTGGACGAGATCGAGTGGAAAACCGGCCAGCGCAAGGACGGCTTGGCGTATGCCGGTTACGGCCTGTTCTCCAAGATCGCTTCCGCCTTCACCAAGGCGCTGGGTCCCTGGCTGCTGTACACCTGGTCCGGCTATGCCGTATCTCGTGACGCCAATGTGGCTTATGCCGCCCAGACGGATTCTACTTTGAACAAGATCTTAATGATCTACACCATCATTCCCGCCGTGTTCGTTGTGCTCCAGGCGGTGCCTATCTTCTTCTACGATATGGTCGGTGAGAAGAAGGCGCGCATTACCCGCGAGCTGATGGAGCGCCGTGAGGCCGCCGGCTTGGTTGCCGGTGAGGGCGAAGAGACTGCCGATGCGGCAGCAGCCGAGTAAGGGGGCGACGAGAATGGCAAAACAGGAAAAGACTTTTAATACCAAGTTGTATGCGCTGGTGGCATTTCTGTTGGTTGCAGCCATTTTGGCTGTGTCCACCGTGGCCACCTTTAGCAGCAAGTATATTGCATTTAAGCCGGAGAAGGTCGCTCAGGCGTATGCGGATACCATTGCGCAGACCGGTGACGGCTACAATGCCAACAAGTATGCGCTGGTGAGCAAAAGCGAGAAATACGGCGATTTTATCCGCAAGTATTATATGTATCCGGTGATCTATAAGGACGCCGGTTACAAGCCCGGCGACGATACCAAGAACTTAAAGGGCTTGAACGACGACAGCTACAAGTCCGATAAGACCAAGAACGACGACGGTACGCTTACCGGCCAGGTGACCAAGGCCATGTATCCCTACTATGTGGAGCTGCTGGGTCAGTACGGCTGGGACGATGCAGACGCTATGTTCACCAATTACTTTGCCAAGTACCAGCAGGTGCGGGGGCAGGTGTTTGGCGACCAGTATCTGGACGACGAGGGTATGTTCACTGCGCTGGAGGCCAATGTAAAGACCTACGGCGAGAGCCTGACCGGTACGGAAGAGACCTACGACAAGAACACCAAGGTGAAGCTGACGGATAAGACCATCGGCGCTTACCAAAAGGCGCTGGGCGAGGATTACAAGCTGACCACCACCGTGACCGATGTGCAGTCGGTGGAGGATGTAAAGGCTTATACCGCCAAGATGAATACCCAGCTGCTGGCGAATTATGAAGTCAGCGCCGACGACATCAGTGCCGTTTCCACCTGCACCGTGCAGGTAACGGACGCTAAGGGTACCCAGTTGGCCACCTGCGACCTGACCGTGGTGCAGATCGGTCATACCTGGTATGTAGACAATACCACCGCAGATACTTCTGCGTTGTATCAAATCGGCAAATGATCTTTCGCTTGCCGTAAGAGAGGGAACCGCCCGGACCGTAAGGCCCGGGCGGTTTTTTGTGTGAGGGATAAGATCTGTTTGGCTTTTATTTTTTTGTAGGGGGCTTGCACGCCCTGCCATTTGCCGCCATTTCCTATCCTGAAAAAACGCCATATTCTTTTGCAACCCACTATGCAGGCATGCAAAAATATGGTATAATTCTTGCGAGGCAGTGTGCATTATCCGACAGTTGTCGGGTGGCACCCATGGGTCTGACGGAAAAGAGAGCATCGGCCTGTTGATTGAGGGAGCGTAAGGGTCCTGCAAAATCGGTTGTAAAATCCAAGCCTCCCTTGCAAAGGGAGGGGGACCGCCGTAGGCGGTGGAGGGATTGCGCGGTTGGCGTTTTTTAATCTCTCCGTTACAAAAAAATAAGGCCCCTGCCATTGCAGGGGCTTTGTGCGTATGAATCATCGTATGGATTACCGTATTTTGCGCAGCTGCGCGGTGAGTACGGCAGTCAGTTTTTCCCGGTCAAAGGCGGGCAGCGGCTCCAGAATCACATCAATACAGCCGCCTACGGCGTAGATCACATTGGTTACCTGGTGATAATTTTTCTCCATAGTGAAGTTGTTGTGGGAGCAAATGGCCTCGGTCATCTGCTGTTTGAGCATGCGCAGGGCGGGGGCGCACATACGGCTGTTTTTGAATTTGGTCAGCCGCTCAATGTTGTTGTTGCGCTCAATCTCGTTGAGCATACTGTTAATTATATCCGTGGGATCCCGCTGGATTTGATCGTAGTTGATGCCCTTGGCGATCTCCACAATGCCGTTGGTGATGGTCTCAAAGCAGAATTGAATGCACGCGCCCATGCTCTTAAAGTGCAGATAAAAGGTGCTTTTGTTAATGTCTGCTTTTTTGCACAGCTCCAATACGGTAATCTTGTCCGTTTCTTTTTCAATCATCAGCGCGATCATAGCGTTAAAGACCGCCGCCTTGGTGCGCTTTACCCGTCTGTCCATTTCTTAGAAAAACCCCCCTCAAATTGCTTTGTAATGGACACCTGTCCAATAGCAAATACTATGATAACATAAATGAAAGAAAGGTTGCAAGCAACTTCACGGAATTTGTAGGAAGTGCTGGAAAACGCCATGAAAACTTGTGCAAAAACACGAAAAATTGTCCCACTGATATTGGCACTTTTGCTGCTTTTTGGCGGTTGCAGTGCGGTCAACAGGGCTGCCGTCTTTGGTACAAACGGCAACGAGACTGCCCGGCGGCAGGATGTGTTGACGGTGGAATTTTTGGATGTAGGTCAGGCCAATGCGGCGCTGCTCACCTGCGGGGGTAAGAGTCTGCTCATCGACGGCGGCAATGTGGCAGACGGCGCCAAGGTCACTCGCGCGGTGCAGGCGGCAACGGATCGGCTGGACTATGTGGTGAATACCCATGGCCATGAGGACCATGTGGGCGGCCTGGCCGCTGTGGTGGACGCGGTGCCGGTGGGGCAGGCCATTGTCAGCCCGGTGACGACGGACAGCGACGATTACCAAGATTTTTTAGATGCGCTGGCGGATCGGGGTGTGACGCCGGTGGCCGGGCAGGTGGGTATGCAGTTCTCTTTGGGGGAGGCTAAGTGTACCGTGCTGGGCCCCGCCGCTGCCGGCAGCGATCTGAACAACAGCAGTCTGGTGCTGCAAGTGCGCTTTGGCGGCGCGACTTTTCTCTTTATGGGTGACGCCGGAGCAGAGGAGGAGTGCAGCTTGATCCAAAGCGGCGCAGATGTTAGTTGTGATGTGCTGGCGGTGGGTCACCACGGCAGCGGCTCTGCCACCGGCTATGTGTTTCTGCGCCAGGCATTGCCCAAGTATGCGGTGATCTCCGTGGGCGCGGGCAACCGTTACGGCCATCCGGCAGAGAGCACGCTTTCCCGCCTGCGGGATGCCGGGTGTACCGTCTATCGCACGGATCAAAGCGGCACAATCACCATAGTGACGGATAAAAACGGAAAAATCCGCTGTCCTGCATAAAAAAATGTTGTATTCCGCCGCTTTTTCAGCTATAATAGATACAGAATTTTACATATTGGAGGAATTTTACCTATGTATTGTTGGTTAGACGGCAAAACTGTTGTTGTAACCGGCGCTTCCGGCGGTATGGGCGCAGGCATTGCGGCTACCTTGATCAAGAAGCACGGCTGCACTGTGATCGGCGTGGCTCGGTCGGAACCCAAGATGCTCAAATTCATTGAGGAGCTTGGCCCCACTTATGCGCAGCAGTTCTCTTACAAGCTGTTTGATGTGTCTGTTAAGGAGAATTGGGAGAACTTCTACAATGAGCTGGTAGAGGAAGGCGTGCAGGTGGATGTGCTGGTAAACAATGCCGGTATTTTGCCTAAGTTTAAGCGCTTTGACCGGTACAGCGATGAAGAAATTGAGCGTGCCATCAACATTAATTTCTACAGCTGCGTGTATTCCGTTAAGACATTTCTGCCCATGCTGCTGAAGAGCACGGACCCGGGCATTGTTAACATTGACTCTTCTGCCGCACTGATGAGCCTGGCCGGTACTTCTATGTACAGCGCTTCCAAGGCTGCACTGAAGGGCTTTACCGAGGCTCTGCGTGAGGAGTTCCGTGGCAAGTGCTATGTGGGTCTGGTTTGCCCCGGCTTTACCAAGACGGATATTTTCCGCGGCCAGTCCAACGCAGGCGGCAAGGGTGAGAAGGTCATCAATATGATCTCTACCGATTGCGACCTGATGGTGAAGATGATCATGTTCGGTATAGAGCACAAGCAGGCACTGCAGATCCACGGTGTGGATGCCCACGCCATGAGCGTGTTTGGCAAGCTGCTGCCGGTGAACGGCTCTCGCCTGTTCAGCGCTGTGATGAAAGCGGCGGACATTGACCTGTTTAAGGAAGTTTTTAAGGACGACGCCGAGCTGGCGGAGTAAATTTTAAGCATTTAAGGGACGCAGCCGTTTCAATGAGGGAATGGCTTTGCGCCCCTTTCTGCTTTTTTGCAATAAAAAGGAGGGGTTTTTATGGCAGATGCTGTAACGGCAACGAAAAAAAAGTATATGAATTTTAAGGAGATTGCGGCGTACTCTCTGGGACTGTTCGGGTTCCAGGCCATCGTAGGCTTGCTAAACTCCTATCAGGCCGAGTTTGACGGCTCCATTTTGGGCGCCAATGTGTCAGTGGTGGCCATTTTAATTTTGGTGGCCAAGATCGTGTCTGCTGTGGCGGACCCGGTGGTGGGCAACCTGATCGACCGGTCCAAAAGCAAGCGGGGCAAGTTCAAATCTATGATCCTGTACTCTCTGGTGCCGCTGCTGGTGATGACCGCTGTGGTGTTTGTGAAAGTGCCGTTTTCCGGCACCGGGCTGTATGTGTGGATCTTCCTCACCTACTTGGTTTGGTCCATTGCCATGACCATGGGCGATGTGCCCTCGCAGGGGATCGCTTCCGTGCTGACCCCGGATCCCACGGAGCGCACCAATGTGGTGTCCATTTCCAATACCTTTAAGCAGATCGGCTTTTCTGCCTGCGTGGTGATTGTGCCGATTGCCTGCCTGATCATTCCCGGCGGGTCCAAGGTGTTCGTTAAGTCCGGCGAGACAGATACGCCTATGATCGCTTCCGAGTTCTTCTGGACCGCAGTGCTCACCGCCATCTTTGGTTGTGTGCTCTTTGCTCTGATTCCGCTGCTCAATAAGGAGCGGGTGCCCTACCAGGCCGGCGAAAAGACCACTTTTAAGGATATGATGGGCGCGCTGAAGAACAATAAACCCCTAATGCTGGTGATTATTTCTTACTTCCTGGGCTTTGGCCGTCAGATGGCTATGGGTATCCAGGTACAGGCCGCAACGGTGATCCTGGGCAGCCAAAACCTGGTGGCTGTTTTGGGTATCGTTACCGCCGTGGGTTCCATGATCAGTATGGCGCTGTGCCCCCTGCTGATTAAGAAGCTGGATGAGCGCAAGGCGTACATTCTTCTGTCTGTTTACGGCTTTGCCGCTTCTATTTTCTCCTTTGTGATCGGCCATTTCTGGTTCCAGTCTCCGGACAATATGGTGCTCACCGTGCTGTTTTATGCCTCTCTGTTCCTGATCGGCTTGCAGTTCGGCGCCGTCACCTTAATGCCCATGATCATGACTGCGGATTGCGTGGATTATTACGAGTATGAGACCGGCAAGCGGATGGAGGGCGCCGCCTATTCCATCCTGACCTTGACCATTAAGGTGTGTCTGGCACTGGGTACTGCCGTGGGTCTGATCTTTGTGCAGGTGTCCGGTTATTATGACGCTTTGGGTGCCGGTACTTTCACCACCAAGACCAAGGACATTATCTTTTTTGCTTATACCGCCTTGCCGGGCGTGCTGGCACTGCTGTCCATCTTCCCCATGTTTAAGTACGACATTGTGGGCGAGAAGAAGGCGCAGATCTCTGCCGCCCTGTCCCAGCGCCGCGCCGGTAAAGAATAAGCGCCTGAAAATAGATACAATATGTATATATAGAGAAAAGCGACTTCCCTCGGGAAGTCGCTTTTTTGTGTGGTGTTCAGCGGGTTTAAATATGTGTGCATATCGGTGTGTAAGATGATGGTATACACATCAGAGACGGCGGATAGTATCCGCCCAATTTAGAATTGCAACGAGATTTTCTGCATTTTATTTATTGCTATTTTTGGCCTGGTTACGCGAAATTTTGGTGGATCAGAAAAAATTTTTTATTTTTTCCGACATTACCTATTGACATAGTAGGCATTATGGTGTATAGTTAAGTCAATCCAACGGGGAGACCCGAAGAAATCAGGAGACCGCTATGAACCGGTTATTTCCCACATTGTTAAGACAAAATTTCCGATTTGGACGAATGAGCCGATGTATGTGACCCAATCGTAACCTACACTTTATCATTTGAACTTGAAAGGAATTTGAATTATGAGCAAGAAATACGCATTTGAGACTTTGCAGCTGCATGTTGGCCAGGAGCAGGCGGATCCCGCTACCGACTCCAGAGCCGTACCGATTTATCAAACCACTTCTTATGTGTTCCATAACAGCGACCACGCCCAGGCCCGTTTTGGCCTGGCAGACGCCGGCAACATTTACGGCCGTCTGACCAACTCCACCCAGGATGTGTTTGAAAAGCGCATTGCCGCTTTAGAGGGCGGCGTAGCCGGTTTGGCTACCGCCAGCGGTGCGGCTGCTTTGGCTTACACCTTCCAGGCACTGGCCAAGGCCGGTGACCATATTGTCAGCGCCAAGACCATTTACGGCGGCACTTACAACTACCTGGAGCACACCTTCCCGGAGCACGGGGTCAAGACGACTTTTGTTGACCCGGACGATCTGCAAAATTTTGAGGACGCCATTCAGGACAACACCAAGCTGATCTTTTTTGAGACCCTGGGCAACCCCAATTCTAACTTGGTGGACATTGAGGCCCTGGCCAAGATCGCCCACAAGCACGGCATTCCGCTGGTGGCGGACAGCACCTTTGCAACGCCCTATCTGCTGCGCCCCATTGAGTACGGCGTAGACATTGTGGTCCACAGCGCCACCAAGTTCATCGGCGGTCACGGCACCACCTTGGGCGGCGTGATCGTAGACAGCGGCAAGTTCGATTGGGAAAAGAGCGGCAAGTTCCCGCAGCTCACCGAACCCAACGCCAGCTACCACGGCATCAGCTTTGTGCAGGCTGCCGGCCCGGCTGCGTTCGCCACTTATATCCGCGCGATTCTGCTGCGCGATACCGGCGCTGCAATCTCTCCCTTTAACGCATTCCTGTTGCTTCAGGGCGTAGAGACCCTGTCCCTGCGTGTGGAGCGCCATGTGGAGAACACCAAGAAGGTGCTGGAGTACCTGCAAAATCACCCGCTGGTCGAGCATGTGAACCATCCGTCCTTGGATCCCAAATATCAGGATCTGTACAATAAATATTTCCCCAACGGCGCCGGTTCCATCTTCACCTTTGACATCAAGGGCGGCGAAAAAGAGGCAAAGGCCTTTATCGACGCGCTGGAGATCTTCTCTCTGCTGGCCAATGTGGCAGATGTAAAGTCCCTGGTGATCCACCCCAAGACCACCACCCACTCTCAGCTGTCTGAGCAGGAGTTCAACGAGCAGAAGATTTTTGACAACACGATCCGTCTTTCTATCGGTACAGAGAACATCAACGACATTATCGCCGATCTGGAGCAGGGATTTGACGCTGTAAAAGCGCTGAACGCCTGATTTGACCGACAATTTCATTTGAATTTGACAAGGAGTTATTATCATGGCAATTTATAAATCTATCCTGGACCTGGTTGGCGGCACCCCGCTGGTGGAGCTGACCCAGTTTGAAAAAGAGAACGACCTGAAAGCAACTGTTTTGGCCAAGCTGGAGTATTTTAACCCGGCCGGTTCCGTGAAGGACCGTATCGCTAAGGCCATTGTAGAGGACGCAGAAAAGACCGGCAAGTTGCAGCCCGGCGGCACCATTATTGAGCCTACCTCCGGCAACACCGGCATCGGTCTGGCAGCTGTTGCTGCGGCCAAAAAATATCGCCTGATCATCACCATGCCGGAGACTATGAGCGTGGAGCGCCGCAACCTGATGAAAGCCTATGGCGCAGAGCTGGTGCTCACCGAGGGCGCCAAGGGCATGAAGGGCGCCATCGCTAAGGCAGAGGAGCTGCACGAGCAGATCCCCGGCTCCATCATCGCCGGTCAGTTTGTAAACCCGGTGAACCCGGCCACCCATAAGGCCACCACCGGCCCGGAGATCTGGAAGGACACCGAGGGCAAGGTTGACATCTTTGTGGCAGGCGTAGGCACCGGCGGTACGGTGTCCGGCGTGGGCGCGTACCTGAAGAGCCAAAACCCCAATGTAAAGGTGGTTGCCGTAGAACCTGCTTCCTCCCCGGTGCTGTCCACCGGCCAGGGCGGCGCCCATAAGATTCAGGGTATCGGCGCCGGCTTTGTTCCGGATACGCTGGATACCAAGATTTATGACGAGATCATTACCGTCACCAATGAAGATGCTTTTGCCACCGGCAAGCGTCTGGCCAAGTCTGACGCAGTGCTCACCGGTATCAGCTCCGGTGCAGCCGTTTGGGCTGCCGAGCAACTGGCCAAGCGCCCGGAGAACGCAGGCAAGACCATCGTAGCCTTGCTGCCGGATACCGGTGACCGCTACCTGTCCACCCCGTTGTTCCAGGACTGATTTTAGCCCCCAAAGAATACCACCGCCCCGGCGTGAGCCAAAGCGGTGGTGTTTTTCTTTGCGTATGCATAAGTGCGGCTGGAGCAGCCACAGTTGCCCACCCAATCACCCGCTTGACAAACCCTGCCGGATATATTAAAATAACACAAGTGCCGTGATCGGCTTGTGCTAGCCGTATGGCGGGCGGACAAAGCAGGGAAGCACGGGAAATATTAAGAAAAAAGCAAAATAAAAAATCGGGGTGTAGCGCAGTTGGTAGCGCGCCTGCTTTGGGAGCAGGATGCCGCAGGTTCGAATCCTGTCACTCCGACCATATCGAGTGTTCATAAGGGATTTGACTTATGAACACTCCTTTTGTTTTATCATATAATTCGTATGTACGAGCAAGGGTAACACCTTGCTCTTTTTTATGCCGTGAATTGCTCGGTTATATACTCTACGGCAACACCTTTGCGTGTATCCGCAATATGGGTTTGTTTTGTGGTGTTCGGAAATTCGATATATCCGATAAAACGGTAATATATAACGATTCGTTGCGTTCGGCTTTTGCCTGTGCCCTCTGTTTCAAAAATATCAATATGGTCAATCAGTTCTCGAAGCAGCGGTGTTGTCAGATTATCCATTTGCATAAACCTGCGAATTGCCGATATGAATTTTCCATATTCCGAATTGGTGTTTTTCAACTCTTCGATTTGGTGTCGAGTATCCGCAATTTTGGCTTTTAAGTCCATACGCTCTTTTTCGTATTTATGAGATAACTCAACAAACCACTCATCGCTGACTTTTCCGATAACATTATCCTCATATAGCTTTTCATAAAGTTGCGATACCGTGTTGCTGCGTGTAATCGCTTTTTGCAGTTCCGACTCCAAAAACTTTTTGTCCTTTTCTCTTTCTTCGTCATTTTTTCGCAAAAGCAGTTGTGCAAAATATGACTCGTCAATTTCCAACATTTCAACAAGTCGCCTTAATTCAAGTTTTACAACTTCTTCAAGGGCGTCTGCTCTGACATAATGTCTCCCGGGACAATTTCCTCGATAATCCACTTTGTTGTCGGAACAAGTGAAATAGTGAATTTCTTTATTCGAGGTGCTTGTGTGGTATCTCATTTTACTGTGGCAATCTCCGCAGTATATCAATCCGTTAAATATACTCCGTTCGCCGTTTTCTTTTTTCGGAGCCCGACGCTTTGTTTTTGAAATAAACTTCTGTACGGTTTCAAATGTTTCTCGGTCGATTATCGGCTCATTTACATTCTTGAATACAGCCCAATTTTCTTTTGAGTTTTCAATACGTCTTTTGTTTTTAAATGACTTGGAATATGTTTTGAAATTGATAATATCTCCGCAATACTCTTGTTGAGAAAGAATTTTTTGAATAGTTGTCTTACACCATTTGTACGGATTGGTTTGTGTTTTCTTTCCGCCTCTGTTCAGTCCTTTGGACCGCCAATAAGCCATAGGTATAAGCACTTCGTTTTCCTGCAATTCTCTTGCAATGGTTTCGTTGCCTTTACCGTCGAGGCACATTTTGAATATGCTTTTCACAACGGTTGCGGCTTCCGGGTCAATTATCCATTTCTTTTTGTTTTCCGGAGATTTCATATATCCGTAAGGCGGTTGCGATAGCGGCTCTCCCATACTGCCTCTGAGCCTGTGGGATGAACGAATCTTTTTTGAAATGTCTCTTGCATACATTTCATTTAAGATATTCTTGAACGGTGCAATTTCGCTTTCTCCCTCATCGCTGTCAATGGCGTCGTTTACTGCAATAAAACGAATATTATGTTCGGGGAAATAGCTGTCGGTATAATTACCTACCGAAACATAATCACGGCCCAGGCGGGATAAATCTTTAACCATTACGGCAGAAACAAGTCCGATTTCAATATCGTCGATAAGCTGTTGAAATCCGGGACGGTTAAAATTTGTTCCGGTATATCCGTCATCCACATAATATTTTGTATCCGTTAAACCCATTTCTTTTGCTTTTTGTGATAACAACTTCTTTTGATTGCCTATGGAGTTACTCTCGCTTTCCGTTCCGTCATCACGGGACAAACGACAATAAAGAGCAGTTATCCCTATTTGGTTTTTGTTTTTCGACTGCATTTAATCCTCCTTTCCGACAGTCGAACAATCATATTCATCTGTCATTTTATCATTGATACTATCAACAGACAATTCTGCGAAATCGCCCGTGAGATATTTTTTCAATCTGTTATTCAAATGATTGCTGTCGCTATATTTTTTAATGTTAAAATCCTCAAATTTACCGCAAACGATATATCTTACTCCATTTATCATATATTCGCCTGTACCCAAGTCGAAATTTGTTATTTGCTTTTTCATATCATCTCTCCCTCTCACGCTGTCTGATTAAATATTTTCTGTAATGCTCGCAAGCTTTAATTATGAAATCTTCGGTCTTTTGTTTATCCAAACCTTTTGGCAAGACATCGCGCAACTTGTCGGCAGGTATTCGTACCTGTTCTTTTTGATTTGGCTTTTCTTCATTGAGAACAGCAAAAACCGTATCGACGAAAAAGTTACTGTTTTTACTGAACTTTCTCAATCTTTGTGCTTGTGACAATGACGGTGTTGCGTCAGTAAATTCGATTTGTTCAAGTAATATTTGTTGTTCATATTCCGACAGATATGAAAGTTCAACCGCAGGAGTAAAGGCTATCCTTTCTTCGTCAACACGTTTAAGTAATTCGGGTATTAAGTATGTCAGGCGGATATATCGCTGAACATTTCTGCCGCTTTCGGTGTCGGATATGTTATCTCTTGACTTGTGGACAACTTGTCCATAAGTTTTACCTTGATGCTTTAGTGCCTCTGATTTCATTTTGTATGCAAAAGCTTTTTCGCTCGGTAAAATATGTTCACGGTGTATGTTTGAATCCACCATTTGCACAATCGCCTCGTCTTTTGTGAGTTCTTCGATTATTGCGGGTACGCTTGTTATCCCGAGTTCCTTGCACGCCTCAACTCGTCTGTGTCCGCTGATAATTTCATATTTACCCGCCGGAAAAGAACGAACTATTATCGGTTCAAGCAATCCGTTTTCTTTTATGCTTTCTGTTAATTCTTGATGTTCGATTCCGTTTCTTTTCTTAAACGGATGATTTTCAAAAGGAATGAGCAAATTTATACTTATGTTTTTTATCATTTTTCTGCCTCCTTTAATATTTCAACTTTTTTGAGGGAAATACCCTTATGGTTTTTCTCATAAATCAATCTTAAGTTTGTTCCGTTATCTATTTCGTAAAAGCCAAGATAACTCTGCCACCAAAATACAGGTGTGATTATTTTTCTTCCGTCACTTAGCCGAAGAAAAAGTCGCATCATATTTCGACTTGCCTCTGCTCGCATTATCAACTTTGCGAAGTATTCACCCTCTTTGTCAATAAATTTGTAGTCGGAGGTAATGATGTGTTCCTCCCTCATTTCTTCTCTTGTGTAAACTTTGTTTTGAATCATAATATATCCCTTCTTAATAAATTCTCTTTATCGGAAAGTAAAAGCTATATATTTATTTATATATTTATACGGCTACTCTCCGTTTTGTTTTTAATCACCGATTTATCTTTGCTTTACACCTCTGTTTCTGTATTGATTTGGTGCCAAAATCGGTAATTTTTTCTTTTTATCGGCTTTTTATTGAAAGCAAGTATCGCTACATCAAATTAACCGCTATCATCATATTCACGGCAATTTTTAACGCTTTTTGCACCTCTTTTGGATTTGTATTTCGGGCAGAAAACAACGATTGCCTTGTGACTTTGCTTGCATTTGTTTTTGCATTTGAGGCAAAGGCCGTTGTATGTTCTTCTGCCTGTTTCGGGATTTATGAAAAAATCCCATTCTTGTTTTGCTTTCTTTGATAATCTCGGCATTGTAAAAACTCCCTTCACTTGTTTGAACCGGGAAAGGCATTTTGCACCCCCTATTTGCAAATAAATTTTCCCTCTCACTTGGTAGGCAACGAAAACGGGCAAAAATTAACCCTCTGACCAATATTTTTTTATTACCCCTTCACTTGTTAGAACTGAGAACGCTTTTTTGGGGGGGTGTTTTTGAAAAATTTATATTTTTTAATATTTACCTCTCTACTCATTTGGACAAAGGGTGACGAAATGCACACCCAAAATTGACGATTTAATAAAAATTATTTGGGAAAATTTTTTATACCCTCTACTTGTTTGAACCGGGAGAGCCGTTTTGTACCCCTCCGAAGAGAAAAAGTTTCCGAAAATAAAAAAATCCCTCCGATTTATCAAATCGAAGGGAAAAGTGAGTTTGAGTTTTGTATTAAATTTTAATCGGCAATTTGGCCTTCAGTCCGAATTACAGTACGCCGAATGAATTTGTATGGTAGAAATCAGTATTCAATTATGCTATAATTATTTTATATATCAAAATAGATGCGCAAAGCATAGCTTTTATTGCTTTGAAATTTTAACTTTAATAATCATCGGGAAGGGTAAATGAAAATGGCTAAAAAGAAAACTGATGAAAAATCACTGAACATAGACAATATTTTATTTAACTGCAGAAACTATTTGCGTGCCGCACGAAATTCAGGCTCGTTTTTTGAAAAAAGAGATATGATGCTTACGCTTGTATTTTTACGCTTTATCGGAGAAAAATATGAAGACGGAATTAAGGCACTCCGCCAAACCTTAATTGAAAAAGGACTTGACCCTGATGATGAAAATATAAAAGCGGCATTTTTTGATGATGCCACATTTGCAGACGGAACATATAATCTTCCCATAGAGTCAAGATGGTCAACCATAATAAACACGCCTGCGCCAAAACTTAATGTTGCTCTTGATACCGCTTTAATCAGACTTGAGGAGGAAGACCCTCAGTTGAAAGGCTGTTTTATTAACGGTACATTTACAACAAGAAATTTAGCTCCGAATGATATAAAGAAAATTGTGGATGAGGTTAATAAAATCAGTCATAAAGAGTTTGGAAAAGATAGAGACTTAATCGGCTATGTGTACGAATACTTCCTTAAAGAATTTGCCGTTAACGCCACAAAGGAAGAGGGAGAATTTTATACTCCTCACGATGTTGTTCAGCTTATTGCCACTATGATTGAACCTTATAACGGAACATTATATGACCCTTGCTGCGGTTCGGGCGGTATGTTTGTGCAGAGCGCAGCACTTGTAAAATCAAAGCAGGGCAACCTTAACAGTATCAATGTTTACGGTCAGGAAAAAGAGCCGGCAACCTATCGTCTTGCAAAAATGAATTTGGCACTCCGTGGCATAAGTCACAATCTCGGCAGCGAGGCGGATTCTTCTTTTACTCACGATTTACACGAGGGTTTGCGCTTCAATTATATTATGGCTAACCCGCCTTTTAATCTTAAAGGCTGGTATAACGACAACTTAAAAAATGACCCACGCTGGGCGGATTATGCCACACCGCCCGAAAGCAACGCAAACTATGCTTGGATTTTACATATACTTTCCCACTTGAAAGCTGACGGCGTTGCGGGTTTCCTGCTTGCAAACGGAGCTTTGAATGACAGCGACACTTTGGATATTCGCCGAAAACTTATTGAAAATGATAAGGTTGAAGCGATTGTTGTTCTTCCGAGAGAATTGTTTATTACAACAGATATAAGCGTTACCCTTTGGATTCTTAACAGAAATAAAAAAGGCGGAAATTATCACGGCAGAAATCTCCGTAACCGTGAACACGAAATTCTTTTTATGGATTTGCGTCAATGGAAAGAAAATCCGGTTAAACATGAGAATAAAAAGAAAGTTTTCCTGTCCTCAAAAGACTCCAAAGACACCGAGGATATAACAATAAACCTCACCGGTCAAATTGAAAAAGCGGCTGAAATTTATCACACTTGGCAAAGCGAAGGAACTGTCAGCGAAGAATATGCAGTGCCTGAATTGTATCGTTCTGTAAAGGTGTATGACAGTCAGTTGACGGACGAAGAACGAAAAAACAATGTTCCTACAATCGAATCAAAAGGATATACACTTACTCCTAGTAAGTATATTGAGTTTATTGACCATGATTTGGAAATCGATTATGAAAAAGAAATGGCTCGCGTTCAGACTGAAATGCAGGAAATTATGAAGCAGGAAAAAGAATCCCAGCAAATGCTGGAAGACGCATTTAGGGGGATTGGATATGGCATTGACTAAGTATAAACTCGGCGAATTGATTGATCAGTCAGACTTCCGCAATTCAGATAAATCGTTATCTGTTGATGATGTAAGAGGTATTTCAACAGGTAAAGAATTTATTGAAACAAAGGCAAATATGGACGGGGTAAGCGTTTTGTCCTATAAAATAGTTGATGAAGATGAATTTGCTTATGTGGCAGATACTTCAAGACGTGGAGAAAAAATTGCACTTGCCTATAATAGTAACGAAGGTAAAATTATAGTTTCTTCAATATATACAGTTTTTTTTGTAACAAGAAAAGATTTACTTCTGTCGGACTATCTCTTTATTTATTTTAATCGCCCGGAGTTTGACCGATATTCAAGATTTAATTCTTGGGGTTCTGCAAGAGAAACATTTTCTTGGGAAGATATGTGCGATATGGATATTGAACTCCCATCTATTGAAATTCAGCAGAAATATGTTGATGTTTATAATGCAATGCTTGCAAATCAGCAAAGCTATGAACGTGGCTTGGATGATTTGAAACTCACTTGTGATGCGTATATAGAGGAGTTAAGGAGGAAAACACCATGCGAAAAAATTGGAAATTATGTTCATCCATATAATTTGAAAAATTCTGAAGGGAAAATCACTTTGGAACAGGGCATAAATATTCAAAAGAAATTCATTGCTCCACAAAGAACTAATGATAACTTTTACGGTAGAAAAATTGTTAAAACAGGACATATCGCATATTGTACGCAATTAAACAATGAAAATGTTGCAATTGCGTTACGAACCGGTCCTGATTGTATTGTTTCAAGCGTTTATGATGTCATTGAATTAAATGAAAACAGTGGCTTATTGCCAAATTATCTAATGCTTTGGCTGACCAGGTCAGAATTCGGGCGATTTGTTTACTGGGCATCACAAGGAACATCATATGAATTTCTCACATATGAAAATCTTGCAAATTATAAGATTCCTGTTCCAAGTATAGAAGTTCAACAATCAATTACCGATATTTACGAAATATATCTAAAAAGAAAAGAAATCAACGAAAAACTCAAATCGCAAATAAAAAATATTTGCCCTATTTTGATTAAAGGGTCGTTGGAGGAAAACTAAAGGAGAAAGGAATAATGACATATCAAGACCTTAATCAATACATACTCCATTATTTAACCGAGGACAAAACCAAAAGTGCTATTATGCTCACTGCGCCTTGGGGTTCAGGAAAAAGTTTCTATATTCAAAATGAACTGAAACCGTTTCTTGAAAAAGAGGAAAACGGAAGTCACAAATGCCTTGTGGTATCTCTGTACGGTTTGAAAGAGCTTTCTGAAATAAGCAAAGCTTTGTATTTGGAAAGCCGTGCAAAATTTTTAAATAATAATTCCGAAAAAATGGAAGCCGGAAAATTGGCAACAAAAACTATATTAAAAGGTGTTACCAGCTTTTTGGGTATTGATCTTTCGCATTCAGATGAAGATATGCAGAAGCTTTTTGAGTCTATTGATCTTTCAGGGAAACTCATCATCTTAGAAGACTTGGAACGCTCCGGAATTGATATTCTTGAAGTGCTTGGGTATGTTAATAATCTTGTTGAACAGGACGGCGTAAAAGTGTTGTTGGTTGCAAACGAAGAGGAGATTAAACAATATAAACCTTTAACAACTACTACAGAAGACCAACAAAATGTCGTTGAATTGATATATAAAGCAACAGATAACAATGACAGAGAATTTACAGAAACAGCAAAAAAATATTTAGAGATAAAAGAAAAGACCATAAGTGACACTATTCAATTTGAGGAAGATTATTCAATGGCTATAAGTGATATTATTCACTTATTTGATGATGAAATCTTGAATAGATTTGCTAATGATAGCAATGTAAAAAATATATTGAATGTAATGAAATCGTGCGAAACATCTAATTTGCGCTCATTTATTTTCGCGTGCCAAAAGTCATCTGATATTTTCAAAAAGCTCGACAAAAAATATCTTTCTGATGATAATTTTGTTAAGGCTATATTTTTCGGAACGCTATTTTTTGTATTAAGGCAGAGAAACGGAAAAGACGAAAAATGGGGGCAAGAGAAATACTTTTCAGTTGAGCTTGGTAACGAGAAAGCTCCGCTATTTAAGTTCTGCTATGACTACATCACAAGACAAATAGAACGACTTGACGAGGTCGAGGATGCTTATCAATCATATTTGGAGCTTGTACTGTATGACAGTAACCGTTCAAATTGGGACAAAGACATTATTACATTACAAACTTATTATATTCAAACAGAAAGCAATGTGTTAAATGCGTTACAAAGTATTGAGGAAAGGTTAGAAAATCCTGAAGACATATCATTTTATCAATATGGAACCATTGCGGTTTATTCGATTATTATAAAGAGTTTACTTGGTTATGATATTGATAAAATCAAAAAACATCTTATTGAGAACTTAAAAGAAAAAGGTAACAAACTTCAACTTGAGCAAATTTTTACAACTATTATGGGCGACGAATGCACTGCCGAACAAAAAGAAGAATATGAATCGTTGCGCAAGGAAATGGCTAACTCATTAAAAATATGCGGTGAAATGATCCCGGAATTCGATTATCTTCCGGAACAAAGTAATCTTTTTTGCGACTCTATTATAAAAAATAAATCCAGATACCATATACAAAATTCTTTTGCAGCACAATTTGATATGAAGAGATTATCCGAAATGTTTAAAGGTTGCACAGCGGAACAAAAGCAAGATATTCGTGGGGCGTTTTTTGAAATGTATCGAGTCGGAAACATAAGAGATTTTTTGATGAATGATAAAGAATCCATCGAATTATTACTTGATTATATTAAGAGTGACCGTGACGGTGATATCGGCGACGCAATTCAGAAATTACAATACGATTGGTTTATAAAAAATCTTGAAGAGATAGTAAGAAAACTATCTTAATGAGATGATACAATGGGGGACAAATTATGTCTAAATTAAAAGAATACAACGGTCATTATTGTGAATCGGAATATGAATATGCTTTTATTCAGCTTTTGGAGTCTGAAGATTGGAATTACATTTCCGGCAAGCAGATAAACCGTGAAAATAAAAGAGATGTTCTGATTGCCGATGATTTCAAAAAATTCATTTCTGCCTCTTCCCCCGAACTTACCGAAGATGAAGTTGCTAAAATATTTGATTATATCCGTCTTGTAGGTTCGGAGAGTGATTTTGCCACTTTACATAAAGTTTACAGTTGGATGGTTGACGGTATTCAGTTTACTCTGCAAAACGGAATAGCAAAAATGATACCGCTTATTGATTTTGACAATCCGAAAAACAATATTTTCCGTGTGGTTAATCAACTTACCATAGAATATACAAATAATGGGCAGAAAGAAAATCGCAGACCTGATGTGCTGTTATATGTAAACGGTATGCCTTTATGCGTTATAGAGCTTAAAAATCCGGCGGATGCCAACGCCACTGTTTATGACGCTTGGGAACAGATTAATATTCGCTATTGGAGAGATATTCCGCATTTGTTACATTACTGCCCCTTGGCTTGTATTTCCGACGGGGTTAAAACAAGGCTCGGAACAGTACGCACCCCATACGAACACTTCTACGCTTGGAGAAGAGTTAATGACGGTGATAAGCTATCGACGCTGCCTTTTGCGGAAACAGAAACTATGATTAAGGGTGTGTATTCTCCCGAAAGATTTTTGGAAATTTTTAGGGATTACATTTATTTTCAAGACAGCATTTACGACAAGAATGAAGTTGAAATTGTATGTAGGTATCCGCAGTTTTTCGCATCAAAGCTTTTGAAGCAAAGCATTATAAATTCTGTTGTTACAAAAAGCGGTAAAGGCGGTACATATTTTGGTGCAACAGGTTGCGGAAAAACATATACTATGGCTTTTCTTGCCCGTCAGCTTGCGCTACGCTGTACCGATATTCCGCAAATAGGCTCTCCGACAATTATACTTATCGTTGACAGAGATGAACTGCAAAAGCAAGGTGCAAAGCTATTTACCAAGAGTAAAGAATTCTTAAATCTTGGTGAAGTATCTGTTGTTAAAAGCAGGGCTCAGTTAAGAGAAGAACTGGGAGCAAGACAAAGCGGCGGTTTCTATATTTGCACCATACAAAAATTTTGCGACCGAGAAGATGACAAAATCGGTCTTATCAACGACCGCCAAAATATTATATGTTTTTCCGACGAAGCCCACAGAACTCAGCTTGAACATTCTAAAAAAATTCAATTCAGTAAAGACGCCGATGAAAATATGAAAGCTATGGTGTCAAAACCATATGCAAAAGTATTGAAAGAAGCATTTCCGCAAGCTACATTCGTAGGATTTACAGGCACACCCATTGCCGAAACATATCAAACGTTCGGCGATGAAATTGATAGATATACTATGGACCAAGCAGTTGCGGACGGTCTTACGGTTCCTATAAAATATCATCCTCGTATTGCCAAAGTACTACTCGACAACAACAAAGTAAAAGAAATCGAAAACTACTATAAAAAATGTGCCGAAGACGGCGCAACAAAAGATGATATTGAAGCAAGTAAGCGTGCTATGAGTTCTATGGAAGTCATACTTGCAGAGCCTTCCCGTTTGGAAAGACTGGCAACGGATATTCATGACCATTATATTATGTCTTGCGAATGTAATCCTGACAGAGTGCAAAAAGCAATGATAGTCTGCTCCAGCAGAAAAATTGCGTATTCCTTGCTTTTGAAATTCAAAGAAAAATATCCTGAATGGTTTGAAGAAAAGAAAACTCCTGATTGGATAACCGCAACAAAACAGGAATTGAATGAATTAAAACCTATGCCGTTTATGGCTATGGTGTCCAGCGTGGGCAGTAATGACGAAGCTGAAATGTACAATTATCTCGGCGGAGTTAAAAATGATAAACGCTCGGAAGAATTAGATGCAGCTTTCAAACAGGAAAAGTCTAATTTTCATATTGTAATTGTTGTTGATATGTGGATTACGGGTTTTGATGTTCCCTCTCTTACATACTTGTACAACGATAAACCTTTGAAGAAGCATTTGCTCATTCAAACAATCAGCCGTGTAAACAGAAAATATCCGGGTAAGGATTATGGTATAATTATTGACTATATCGGTATTCGCAATAATATGCGTGAAGCTATGAAAGTTTACGGCGGTAACAATTCTGTTGCGCCTACTTCCGACGATGTAGAGCAGGCAACCTCTGTGTTCAGAGAAGAACTTGAAATATTAAAATCCCAGTTTACCGGTTATGATTTGACGCCGTTTCTAAATCCAAGCTGTGATCCGGTAGAAAGGTATAAGTTGCTTTCAAAAGCTGCGGAATATGTTTTTCTCTCAACAAAACTCCTGAATACTGAGGGTAATGGCGGCTCATATCAAGTGTCATTCAAAACATATTTCTTGAAAACCGTCAAACGAATGAGAGGAGCTTTTGACATCTGTCAACCTTCCGGAAATCTCAAAGAAGATGAGTCGGCTTTGGCTCAGTGCTTTATGGCAATCGCAGGTTTTGTCCGTAAAATGAGTGGTACAAGCGAAGTTGATACAGATACTATGAACCGAGCTGTTTCTAAAATGGTGGAAGAAGCGTTAAGATACAATCAAGTTGAAAGCGTTTTGGAAAGCGGTGAGGAAGAAGATATTTTTTCTCCTGAATATTTTGAGAAATTATCTGATGTTAAAATGCCCGCTACAAAATTAGAATTACTTATTAAAATGCTTCGAAAGCAGATTAAGGAGTTTGGCAAGGTCAATCAATTAGCGGCAAAGACATTCCAAGAAATGCTTGAAAAGACAATTGCCGTGTATCACGAAAGGCGCAAACACCTTACCGCAGAAGAAGCCGGAGAGGCGCAGAATATAGCCTCCGACGATATTATAAGAGCCGCTACCGAACAAGCATTGGATATTCTACGCCAAATGAATGAAAACCGAGAGAGCTTCCGTAAACTCGGATTAACTTTCGAGGAAAAAGCGTTCTATGATATTTTAATCAGTCTTCGAGACCGATACAACTTTGAATATGGAACTGACAAAAAAGTGGACGGCATAGTTCTAAACGAGAAGTGTAAATCTCTTGCCAAAAAAGTTAAAGAAATTATTGATACCAAATCTTCTTATGCCGACTGGCTTAACAATCAGAATGTGCGTGACCAGTTAAAACTTGATATTAAGATTTGTTTGGTTCAGAACGGTTATCCGCCACTGTATAGCACCGAAGTTTTCAATAAGGTTATGGAACAAGTGGAAAATTTTGAGGAGAACTATTAAGACGCTCTAAAAAACAGATACTTATTGTTTAAAAAGAAATAATGAACTAACACGGTATAGACTTGTTCTCTGCCGTGTTTTCTTTTAATCATTAATCAGGTCTTAGGGTGTCCCTAACGAGGTTCTGAAATTGTGCGAAAAGCGGACAAGCTACCGTTTGGATAACCAAATGGTCTGCTTGCTAAGATTATACATTTAATCGAACAAACGAAATTAAGGCACAGCCTACTGGGTTTTTCTCCGTAAGTTGTGCCTTGTTTTTAGTTGTATATTACTTGTTCATTAACAATTTCTGTTGCTCGATTGCGAATGTTATTCATCTTCCGCACCCACAATATTGGGCTATCCGATTTCAATTTTTCCGTAACATTTTCTTTTTCGGCAAGGTCTTTTACCAAACGAGAAAAAAGATTTTGAGCCTGTTCTTCGATGTCGGTAAGATATGAATCGAGCTTACCGCTTGTCAGCAAATTGTAGTAACGCACCTTATGACTTTGCTTCAAATATCGTTTATGCCTCATTGCCCAAACGCCGATATTTGTTTCTTTTTCTTCCGCCGGCAACGAAAGATTAGGCAATAAATATCGCCGACCTGCGTATAAGCGCCGCCGTTATTTTCAAAAATTGTTTTCATATCTGAACCTCCTTGATTTCAGTAAGTTCATTATACGAAAAACAAAGAAAAATTGCGAATGTGCGGATTATTGTTTGAATATGATGTTCGGCTACCGGTAAAACTGTATTTTGCCAAATCCTATATGAACATTCGCACCAAGAAACCACCGTAATTTTGGTAGAATTACGGTGGTTTTTTTGTTGATTGTTGACTGGTTGCGTTATGCTATAATGACCCTGCAAATCGAAATTTTGTAACGGTAATAATGAAAACGGAGGACTTGCAATGCGGCTGGATGGATACGGGCTATTTGTTAAAAGACGGGCTGCTTTTTTTACTTTATGGAAGAAACGATTTTGAAAAGCGCACAAGCAAAAAATACGAGTATCCACAAAAGGCCGCGGACTTTTGCGCCGGACATTGATAAATCATAAATTTATCTTTATTCCATATAAGAGCCGCCACGACTTCTGTCATTATCCAACCACCAATTTGTTTGTTTTCTTCAGGTATTTTGCCGGAATAGGGGCATCCAAGCGCCAAGTAATATTCATTGGTCTTGAACCGTTATGCGAAACATAATTTGCAGTACCAAGATAAGTGTACGGTGCCGTATTGCCGTAAACATCATTCTTAAATTCGCGCACAAACAAGAGAACCTTGCTGCCGTTTTTGCGATGATTGATATACCGCTGACCGACTTTACCTTCTGCATTAGTCGTGCTTTGACTTTGCCAATGGAACAGAGTTTCGTTGATGGAATAATCCTGATACATGGTTGTAGGCGAGTAGTCTTTATCTGATTTGTTCAATGTGATAAAGAATACATCAATTCCCTTGTCGGGCAACCATTTTACACCTTCGCGAACCGTGCTTGGCTTCATAAAATCCATGGCAACAAGTAGTTGATCGCGCGTATAGGTACAATGTAGATCCAACGGACAATCAAATCCGAGGCGCACAGGCTCATCAATAAAATCAATGCGATTGTAGTTATATTTGAGCAGTGCAATTAGCTCGGAAAGCATGACAGGACTATTCAAAAGCGCCCGGAAATTTTCGAATACTTCGCCTGCGTTCCAATCCTCAATCGCTTTTCCCCACATTGTAATATAGAACATCTGAAGCATACGCTTTTCTATATCCGAAAGTCTTGTAAGGTCAAAATGGTCGATATTTTCCAAAACACGCAGCATAAACACAATCCATCGTCTTGAATCCACCAAGGCAAAACGACTGAGTGCTTTTGACATTACCTCTTCAATCGGTTCCTCGAAATTATCAATTATATCTGCACGTGCGCACAGACGAGAAAAAGAAGCAAATTTATAGATTGAGCGAGGATCCAAACGATAGTGGTCAAGAAAGTTTTCGAGAGTAAGTTTTAGGCCGGTATCTTCTTCAAAGGTTGCTATACGTGCAACAAGGCCGGCGCTGTTCCCATAAGATGCGCGAATGTTATCAAGAATATGTCTTGCTGCCTTCTTTTCAAGCTGGATATAGCATCCCTTTGGAAGTGAAATAAACCCATCCTTGATTTCACGTGTTACGCCTCGTGTGGTGTTGGAAAGTAGAGCGGCAAACTTATCTTCAAAATTATACTTTTTATTTGCTTGCCCAATAAAATCAAGCACGGTTAAGCCTTCTTTATCTTCAGATAAACGCAGACCACGGCCAAGTTGCTGTAAAAACACTGTCAAAGATTCTGTTGGACGCAAGAATAAAACCGTGTTGACCTCAGGGATGTCCACACCTTCGTTGTAGATATCAACGACGAAGATAAACCGCACTTCACCTTTTACAAGTCTATTTTTTGCCGCTTTTCTTTCTTCGTCCGGCGAATGTCCGGTTAGGAACATCGACGGAATTCCGCGGGCATTAAAGTAATTGGACATAAATTCTGCGTGTTCAACCGTTACGCAAAATCCAAGCCCCTTTACATCATCAATATCGGTAACATATTTGAGCAATGAAGAAACCACCAAGTCGGCGCGACGGTTTGCTGTCATACCGCTGAGTGTATAAACCCGCGAAAGCTCGCCTTTATCATAGCCTCCGGCTGCCCATTTTAAGTGATCCAGATCGACCGTATCCGTTACACCAAAATATTGAAACGGACACAGGAGCTTGCGGTCAATCGCTTCGGGCAAACGAATTTCGGCCGCAATACGATTATTAAAATACGGCAAAATGCTCTTCCCGTCCATACGTTCAGGCGTTGCTGTCAAACCGAGAAGAATCTGCGGATGATAATAGGATAAAAGCTTTTGATATGTAGGTGCGGCAGCATGGTGAAACTCGTCCACAATAATATAATCATAAAAATCCGATGTTGTTTTCTCGGTACAACTCTGTGAGTTGAAAGTTTGAATAGATATAAAAAGATTATCTATGCTTTCCGGTTTATAGCTGCCTACAAACATATCGCCAAAGTTCGCGTCTTTCAGTACTGCGCGAAAGGTGTACATGCTTTGTTTTAGGATTTCTTCACGATGAGCCACAAACAGAAGCCGGCAAGGCTTATCCGGGTTTTGCTTTCGGAAACGTTTGTAGTCGAGCGCAGAAATTACCGTCTTTCCGGTACCTGTGGCGGCAACAACAAGGTTTCGATGATAGCCACGAACCTTGCGTTCCGCTTCCAGCTTATCAAGAATTTCTTGCTGATAAGAATAGGGCGCAATATCCATTGTATAAACTTCGGCATTATTACTGTCAAAGTATTTTTCGGCTTTTAACGCACGGGACAAACGCTCCTTTTGCTCCTCGTTGTAATATTCAAATTCATTGGAATTCCAATAGCTTTCAAAGGTAGCCTCGATTTTGTCAATGGTTTCCGGCAGGTCCTTCTTTGTAACTTTTACGTTCCATTCAAGACCGCTGGAGATGGCAGCGTTAGAAAGATTCGATGAACCCACATACGCCGTAGTAAAACCGGTATCCCGATAGAAGACATACGTTTTCGCATGAAGTCTGGTGCGTTTGGTGTCATAGCTCACCTTGATTTTTGTGTTAGGAAGTTTGCGGAGTTCTTCGATTGCCTTTACATCAGTCGCTCCCATATAAGAGGTTGTAATAATGCGGAGTTCTCCACCGTTTTTCGTAAAGGTTGTAAGCTCATCTATAATTAAGCGCAGGCCGCTCCATTTAATGAAAGATACCAGCATATCTATGCGGTTACAGGAGATAATTTCCTTCTTGAGTTCGGTAAACATCTGCGGCTCATGGATTGCTCCTGTAAATAACGAGCTTTGTGCAATAGACGTTTCGGGGCGAATAATCGCTGCTTTTTCATTGAGAGCAAGAATGCTGTTCTTTTTGTCAAAGAGCGAGAGCAACTGCTCGGCCTGTTCTGCGACTGTCATTTTACCAAGTTCGTTTTCTTTAGTTTCGTGAATAATCGTAGAAATAATTCGGTTTGCAAGCGCTACTTGTGCGTGCACATCACCGCCATTATCAGCAACATTATCAAGCCCTTTTTCTACAACTTCGGCAATGTATTTTGCCAGTATTTTGGACGCCTCGGCACGATCAATGGGCGCAGTAGTAGAGCGCTTGTCCGTAGAGGCAAGCTCCGTTTCTAATCCCTTATTGATAATTTGCTCATACAGTCCGTCGTGCAACATACGCTAAAATACCTGTCCCTGCAATCGTGTGCGACTTTTATAGACATGCGTGTATAAATTCTCCAGTAAGTTTGAACAGAATCACAAATCCGCTGTGGCACTATATCTTCCGCAAAAACGGAGGCAACGCAGTGAACGATCACGCACTTTGTCTGGTAAAGTTACAATAATAACAATTTTATCATCAAGGATATTATATCGCGCTTTGTTCTCCATGGCAACTATTTTAATTGTATAATGTAAAATTTGTGTATTCAGGGCTTGTTCCTGACAGCCGCTTTTGTGGGCAGCGGTGACGCCTACGCACCGCTTTACCGTAGCGAATATTTTAATTTATCTTGTCATTGCCTTAGCCACGGCAGCCGTGATTGCATTGGCTGCAGGGATCATCAAATCCCGCACAGCCAAGCGGGAAGAAGCCCGGGAAAACAGAGACAAGAGGAAGAACGGAAAATCGAGGATTACGACGAATAGCAAAGCAGAAAGCCACCGATGATCGGTGGCCTTCTTATGGTATACGGGGGGAGCAAATTGCTGCCTTCGTGGAATAAAACAGGGGAATTTGTGGGGAAAGGGGGCGCTTTTTGCCGGGGACGGCGAGTGACAGGATCTGCTAATTTTATAGGTTATACTGGTCCAAAAAGACCGTTGAGGACAAGCTTATGAAACTACTGGAAAAGCCAAAATTCACCACCGCCCACAGCCGTGCCGGGACCAAGCGCGCGCTGCTAGGGTGCGCCGGGCACTTGCTGGGTGGGTTTGTACTATCCGTCGGGGCGGTAGCCGGCGGGTGCAGCCCCTTTGCGGTGGCACTGGTGGCGGTGTCCGGGCGGCGGGATTTTCTCTTTTCCGCCCTGGGTGCCGGGCTGGGATATATGATCTTTGGTACCGGCACGGCTCGTGTGCGGTACTTTGCGGCGGCGCTCATCGCCTTGGTAGGCGCGCTGGCAATGGCTGCCTTTCTCCCAAGGCGAGACGCCCGGCTGCCCATGGCGCTGTCTTGTCTGGCAGTGGGGCTGACCGGGGCGGTGCTGCAACTGCGATTGGGCGGCGGCGCGGCAGATTATGCGCTGGTGCTGGGCGAGAGCATTTTGGCCGGTGGCGGCGGATATTTCTTCTTCCGCGCAGAGCATTGCAATTATCGCCGTCTGCGGTGCAAGGCTGCGCCTACCGGCGACTTGGTGTGCGTGCTCATTAGCGGCTCATTGCTGCTGATGAGCCTGTCTCGATTGACGATTTTTGGCATTGCACCGGCGCGGATTGCGGCTGTGCTGCTGATCTTGATTACCTTACGCTTTGGCTCGTCTCGACTGGGGGTCACCCTGGCCCTGTGCCTGGGGTTCGCCTTGGGTCTGGCCGGGCAAGACACCATGTTTTTGCTAGGTGCCTACGGCTTTTCCGCCCTGCTGGCGGCACTGTTTGATCGGTTTGCCTCCCTGGGCTGCGCCGGGGCGTTTGTGCTGTCTATGGGCTTTTTCTCTGTGGCGGCCAACCTGGGGCGTTTGAGTGTGTGCACCTTTGTGGAGAGTGCGGTGGCCGGCGTGCTACTGCTTTTGCTGCCTGCCGCCTGGGGCGATCGGTGCACTGCCTTTTTTGAAAACGGTGCGGATATTGCCCCGGAGGGCTCTCTGCGCCAAAGCCTGGTACTGCGGCTGCGGTTTGCTGCCTCCGCCATGGCCAGCGTCAGCGACAATGTGCGGGAGGTGCGGGAGAAGATCGACCGCATTAACGGCAAAAGGGGGTTGCCTCCGGATCCGGAAAAAAGCGATATGCGCATGGTGGCGGCGGACCAGTTTTACTCCATCTCCGACATGCTGTCCGATTTGGCCTTTGAGTTTGATCAGGCGGAGTGCTTTGACGCCAAAACAGCCGGAAAGCTGCGGCGGCTGCTGGGCGAGAGCGAAATTTATCCCAAAAATATCTCTGTGATTTTAGACAAATTTGACCGTATGCGCGTGGAGATCGCCTGTGACGATCCGGCACCGGGATTGTCCAGTCCGGTGCTCCAGGCCAGGATCAGCAAGACCTGCGGGCGCTCGTTGGAGGCAGGCCAGGTGACCCGCTACGGCAGCGAAAGTCTGTTGACCTTTAACGAAAAGCCCCTGTATTGTCTGGCTGTGGGTTACGCCCAGTACGCAGCGGAGGGACGGCTGTGCGGTGACACGGTAAAGGTGGCTCGGGACGGCCGTGGTCACCAAATTCTGATTATCAGCGACGGTATGGGTCGCGGCTCTCGGGCAGCGCTGGACGGCGCTATGGGCGCCGGGCTGCTGAGCCGTCTGCTCAGTGCAGGCTTTGGCTTTGACGCGGCGCTGAAAGTCGTCAACTCTGCGCTGCTGGTCAAGAGCAATGAGGAGAGCCTGGCTACCTTGGACTGCGCTTGCGTAGACCTGTTTACCGGTCGGTGCGCCTTTTACAAAGCCGGCGCACCCCGATCCTATGTGCTGCGCCACGGGCGGCTGACCCGGTGCGAGCTGGCCAGTATGCCGGCGGGCATTTTGCGGGGCATTACCTTTGCCAAGCGCACGGCGGTGCTGGGCGCCGGGGACACGGTGGTGCTGCTTAGCGACGGCATTACAGACGCGGACGCGGTAGGGCTGGAGGCGCTGCTTTGCCGCTTTCAATCCCAGGATCAGCAGGAGCTGGCAGATACGGTGCTGGCCTATGCCAAGGCTCACACCCCGGCGGATCGACGAGACGATATGAGCGTGATCGTGGCCCGGTTGCTGCCAAATTAAGGAGGAGCGAATACCATGTTTCTATACGGATTTGTCGGCAGCGCCCCCTGTGGCGAGCTGCTGCTGGAGAAGTTGCAGGCCTGCACCCAGTCGGGGCTGGACGGTTACGGCGCCGCCCTAATGCAAGGGGGCCAGCTGTTGTGTGTCAAAAGCAAAGAAAGCGTGACGGCATTGGCACAGCAGCTGCCGGAGAGCGCAGCGCCCTGTGGATTGGTACACGCCCGGTTTGCCACCTGTGGCGGGCGCACCGCAGAGAATGTGCACCCTTTTGTGACCGATGATTATTGCCTGGCAATGAACGGCACGGTGGAGAACGCCGTTGCCTTGCGCAGTGCGCTGAACCTGCTGCCCTACCCGGACAGCGACGGCGCGGTGCTGGCGGCGCTTTTGCAGGCGTATGCAGACAGCGGCACCGTTGCCGCTTTGCGTCTGTGCTGCCGTGAGGCTCGGGGCAACTATGCTTTGGCCGTGCTGCGTCGGGGTGAGGAATGTCTGTTCGCCTGTGCTCACGGGGCGCCGCTGTATGCGGCGGTAGGCGGCGGCAGCGCTTGCGTTTCTTCGGATTTGGCGGCACTGGAACCGGATCAAATGAAAATCTATGCCCTGTCTGCCGGGGAGTGCGTGCAGCTACGCCCGGGCAAGCTGCAGTTTTGGAACGCCAAGGGCAAAAAAATCAAAAAATCCCCCTGCGCGGTGACTTTGCGACGGCCGCCGGCAGCGGGCTTTGTAGACCCGGGAGAGGCGTTACAGGCGCTGCCCGGAGATTTGGAACTGCTGCTTCATCGCTTTGTGCGTGGGGACCAACCTCGGTTGGGCAAAAGCCGCCTGCGGCCTCGGGGCATCAGTCGGGTGCTGCTGGTAGGCTGCGGCACTTCCTATCAGCTGGCGCAAGCGGCGGCTTGTAATTTTGAGTCGGTGTGCGATGTGCCCGCTTTTGCCTATTCTGCTGGTGAGTTCTGCGCCGGGGGCGTGGTGTGCGACCGAGGCGCGCTGGTGGTGGGCATTTCTGCCAGCGGCCAAACGGCAGAGGTGGCGGAGGCGCTGCAAAAGGCGGCGGCCTTCGGTGCCCGTACGGCGGCGCTGACCGGCGACCCGGACAGCCCCTTGGCTCGTGCCGGGGGCACGCTTCTGTCCCTGCCTTGCAGCCTGCCCGGCGGGTTGCCGCCGGTGACCCACTTTGTGCTGGGCTATGTGCTGCTGGCGCTGGTGGCGGTGGACTGGGGGCTGCGCCAAAAGACTATTACCCCCTTATTCGGCCGCATGGCGGTAAAGCTGTGCGCCACCCTGCCGGACAAGCTGCGGCTGATCTTAAAAAGTGGCAGCGAACTGGACGCTTTGGCGGCGTACCTAACCGGCTATGATCGGCTGCTGTTTGTGGGTCAAAACATTGACCTGGCGGCAGCGGGCGCGATGGCCGGCGTGTGGAGCCGTACTCTGGGTGTGCCGGTGGAGACGGTGCCTGCGGCGGAGCTGCGCCACACCTTGCTGCCTACGGTGGACAGTCACACGGCGCTGGTGGCGTTGATCAGCAGTCGGGAACTGACGGAAAAAACCTGCGCTGCCCTGCAACTGGCGGCCATTCGGGGCGCGGGTACGGTGGCTTGCACGGTAGAGAGCCTGGCAGGGCAGCTGTCCGGCGCGCGGCAGGTATTTTTGTTTCCGGACAGCCTGCCTTTACTGGCGCCTGTGTGCCAGTGCGCTACCCTGTCTATGCTGCTTTTGCGGCTGTGTACCGCCCGGGAGCAGGCCGGGCGACCGGTGGAACAGCCGCCGGTGCTGCCCCGGTATTTTGCCGGATAGGGCATGTTTAGACCCAAGGGGCGCTTTTTCGCTATTTTCCTTGCAAAGCGGCGGGCTTTTCGCTATAATAGACCCGTATGAACGCGCGTTGCGCTTTGGAGGAATAGTATGGAAAAAATTCTTGTTTTGGATTTCGGCGGTCAGTACAATCAGCTGATTGCCCGCCGTGTGCGTGATCACGGCGTGTTTGCCGAAATTCTGCCTTATACCACCTCGCTGGATACCATTCGGCAGGGAAATTATAAGGGCATTATCTTTACCGGCGGTCCCAATTCCGTGTATGACCCGGCCTCGCCCCATTACACCCCGGAGGTGCTGGAGCTTGGCGTGCCGGTGCTGGGCATTTGCTACGGCTGCCAGCTGATGGCATGGATGCTGGGCGGCAAGGTAGAGACGGCGCCGGTGTCCGAGTACGGCAAGATCAAGTTGACCGTGCTGGGCGGCAGTGTGCTGCGGGATGTGCCCCAGGACTCCACCGTTTGGATGAGCCATACGGACTATATCGCCCAGCCTCCGGCGGGCTTTACCGTCACCGGTAAGACGGCGGACTGCCCCTGTGCGGCGATGGAGAACCCGGAGCGTGGCCTGTATGCAGTGCAGTTCCACCCGGAGGTGACCCATACCACTTATGGCAAGGAAATGCTTCATCATTTCCTGTTTGATGTTTGCGGTTGCTCCGGCGACTGGCAGATGGATAATTTTATTGAAAAGACCGTAGCTGCGCTGCGTGCGCAGATCGGTGACAAAAAGGTGATTCTGGGCCTTTCCGGCGGTGTAGACTCCTCCGTGGCAGCGGGCCTGCTGTCTCGCGCGGTGGGCAAGCAGCTTACCTGCGTGTTTGTGGACCAGGGCTTAATGCGCAAGGACGAGGGCGATTTTGTAGAAAAGACCTTTACTTCCTTGTTTGATATGAATTTTGTGCGGGTCAACTGCCAGGAGCGCTTTTTGCAGGCGCTGAAGGGCGTCACCGACCCGGAGCAAAAGCGCAAGATCATCGGCACCGAGTTCTTTAATGTGTTTTGGGACGAGATCCGCCACCAGGATGAGCTGGGCTACTTTGCCCAGGGCACCATTTATCCGGACTGCATTGAGTCCGGCAAGGGGGATGCGGATACCATCAAAACCCATCATAATAAGGTAAAGATGCCGGAGGATGTGCAGTTCCTGGGCTTGGTAGAGCCGCTGTGCGACCTGTTTAAGGACGAGGTGCGCAAGGTGGGTACCATGCTGGGCATTCCCAAGGAGCTGGTGTGGCGCCAGCCGTTCCCCGGCCCCGGTCTGGGCGTGCGAATCTTGGGCGAGATCACCGCAGATAAGATCAAGGTGCTGCAAGAAGCGGATTGGGTCCTGCGGGACGAGATGGCCAAGAATGGGTACGAGAAAGAGATGGCCCAGTTCTTCTGCGTGCTGCCCTGTGTCAAGACGGTGGGCGTGATGGGCGATCATCGCACCTACGATCACCTGGTGGCCATTCGTGCCGTTACCACGGATGACTTTATGACTGCCGATTGGGCGCGCATCCCCTACGATATCCTGGCTACTGTCAGCAACCGCATCACCAACGAGGTGGAGCATGTCAACCGCGTGGTCTACGACATCACTTCCAAACCGCCCGGTACGGTGGAGTGGGAATAATAAAATCTTAAACAATTAACTCCCGAAACCCTGCAATAAAGCGGGTTTCGGGAGTTTTCTTTTTTCTCTTGATAACAATTTGATAACAGGAAATTGAAGTCAATTACTGCGAGATACCGATGGCTTACGTGTGGCGCCACTTAACACTCGGATCTTCTCCTGCAGTGCTTGGCCAGTTCAATTTCCATTCCATATATTCGGACTTGCTGATAATTCCTTCGGCAAGTTCTTTTTTGCGTAATGCCCATTCTTCAAAGAATTCATCAAGCAAAAAATAATTAAATTGAACGGCTTTATGTGTTTCATCAGGATACTCTTCGTCGGGAACATCGTGAATAGTAATTCTGTAATGCTCGTCAAGGTCAAAGAGTGTAAACATTACATCCTCTGCCGCATAGTTGTAAGGCTCATAAAGTGAACGGAAATTAACCTCTAATGCGTCAGCGATTTTGATAAGTAACTCTTCTTTCGGCTTTCTTGTATTTGATTCATATTGAGCAATACGAATATCCGCTGTCTTTTCATCAAAGCCCACAAGCTTACCAAGTTCTTTTTGAGTTAAGCCACGGAATTGACGAACTCTTTTTATTCTATCTCCAACAGCCATAATTGCTCTCCTTTCACAATCTGTTAAGCACATCATAGCATATTTGTTTAGGACAGTCAAGAAAAGCTAAACAAAAAAGTTAAATAATTTGTCAAAAAGAGTTGACATAAACAAAAATGTTTAGTATAATACGAATTAAGCAAATATGTTTAATATAGAGAAAAAAGAGGTGATTTTATGAAAAACCGATTTATGAGAGTAAACGAAGTAGCTGAAGCATTAGAGGTATCCGTTCCCTATGCGTACAAAATTATACGCAAACTGAACGAGGAACTTGAAAGCGAGGGTTATCTAACTGTTAAAGGCAGAGTTAACAGAGATTACTTTTATGAACGAATTTACAGCAAGGGAGGTGAAAAATAGTGCCTGTATTCAGGAATGAATCAAACGGAACTTGGTATGTCATGGCAAGATATGTTGATTGGCAGGGCAACCACAAACAAAAATGCAAGCGTGGCTTTAAAACTAAGCGTGAAGCATTAGAGTGGGAGCGAGTATTTCATCTGCAGCAGAGCGCAGATATGGATATGAGTTTTGAGAACTTTGTTGATATATACAAGAACGATATACGCTCACGAATCAAGGAAACAACTTGGCTGACAAAGGTTAATATTATTGATAAGAAGATACTTCCGTATTTCGGCAAAAGAAAAATCAGCGAGATACAGACAAAAGAGGTTATCGCTTGGCAAAATGATTTGCTTCAGCAGAAGGACAAAACCGGAAAACCATATTCTGAGTGCTATCTCAAAACAATTCATAACCAGCTTAGCGCAATCTTCAATCACGCAGTTAGATTCTATGCTCTCCGTACAAATCCCGCTGCGAAAGCGGGTAATATGGGAAGTGAAAAAAGAAAGGAAATGCTGTTCTGGACGAAGGAAGAATACCTGAGATTTGCAGATGTGATGATGGATAAGCCCGTATCATATTACGCATTTGAGATGCTCTACTGGTCTGGGATGCGTTTGGGCGAACTGCTTGCATTAACACCGAGTGATTTTGACTTTCAAAACAGCACGGTAACCATTAACAAATCCTATCAGCGTTTACACGGCGAGGATGTGATTACCACGCCGAAAACAAAAAAGAGCAATCGAATAATTAAGATGTCGGAATTCCTTGCGGAAGAAATGCAGGAATATATCAAAATGCAATATGAGATTGAACCGACGGACAGACTGTTCCCAATTTCCAAAAGCTATCTCCACAGAGAAATGGAAAGAGGTTGCAAGGAAACAGGGTTGCAAAAAATCCGCATTCACGATTTACGTCATTCCCATGTTTCACTTTTGATTGAACTCGGCTTCTCAGCAGTAGCGATTGCAGACAGACTCGGACACGAAAGCATAGAGATAACTTACCGCTATGCGCACCTGTTCCCGTCAAAGCAAAATGAAATGGCAAACAAATTAAACCTTGAAAGGAGTGCTTAATATGTCAGCGAAGAATTTAGACAAACACAACCGTTGGAGAAGCAAGACAGTAGCGTTTCGTATGTCTCCTGAAGAAGCAAATACCCTTGACGAATTCGTCAAACTCTCGGGATTAACAAAGCAGGATTATTTGATTGACAGAGCGCTGCAGCGTGATGTTAAAGTGCAGGGTAATCCGAGAGTGTATAAGGCGCTGAGAAATGAGTTGACGAGCCTCTGCGATGAGCTGAAAAGAGTGGAGACTGTCAGTCAGGTTGACGATAATTTCTTAAGCGTGATGAATATGGCGCTGACGATACTGTCTTGTATGAATGAGGTGTCTTAATGAGTTCGAGATGTCTTTGCCTCGCAGAGCGCAATGCACTTTTGATGCGAAGTGTCAAAAGTGCCATTGCGTTACTCTTGACAAGAGTAACAGAACCTAGGGAACTTGAACTTATTGAGATAATAATATTATGAAAGACAGATGAAGTAATCATGTATTTATCAAGCATCAGTATCGAACTCGGTACGGGCATTTTGGATCACAACAATCGTAAATTTATCGCCGAAAACGTTGACCGAGAACGAACGAAAAACAATGAAGAATTTAAAAATATTTCCCTTGAAGAAGCGTATCATATTCTCTTTGATAATGCTCTTCAAAGTTACAATGACCGACAAAAAAGAGCCGACAGAAAGATAGATAACTATCTTGAACACATACAAAAAAGCAAACAAGAAAAGCCCTTTTATGAGATAATTGTTCAGGTTGGCAATCAAAACGATATGGGTATTGGCTCTCGAAATGAGCCCATAGCTAAAGCCATTTTAGAGGACTATATGCTCTCCTTTGAAAAACAGAACCCGTACCTGTTTGTGTTCAATGCTACGCTTCATATGGATGAAGCAACGCCCCATCTGCACATTGATTTTATTCCCTTTACTACCGACAGCAAACGTGGATTAGATACCCGAGTTTCTATGAAACAGGCACTTGAAAAGCAGGGCTTTCGTGGCGCCGGCAGGAGCGATACGGAAACAATGGCGTGGTTACAATCCGAAAAAGAATCACTTGCGAGTATTATGGAACGTCACGGTGTTGAGTGGGAACATCAAGGTAATGAGCGCGAGCATCTCTCTGTTCTGGAATACAAAAAGAAACAACGGAGTAAGGAAGTAGTGGAGCTTGAAAATGAAATTAAATCATTAATAACGACTGCAGAAGACCTAACAGCAACAGTTGATAGGGTAACAGATATATCTAACAATGAGGCGTTTGAAAAGGAATTCACACTCCCCGAACCTCAACGTATAGAATCTGCAAAGAGTTACAAGAACCGCATTGAGGGTATGTTCAACAAGTTAAAAGCGTTTGTTAAAAACGTATTTATTGATTTAATGAAGGCAAGAAGACTGAACGCAGAATTGTATAGCAAGAATACGAGTTTAGGTTTTGCCAACATTGACTTGCAAAACTCAAACCGTCATTACCAAAAGGAAAACTTGAAGCTACGCAAGCAGTTGACCGACTACCGCTTGTTACGAAATGTACTCGGCAAACAGCAGGTTGATCAAATACTTGAAGCAGCAAAACGGCCAAACAGAAAAGAAAGGATAAAGAATTATGAACAAGACTTTTTCAGATAAGAACAACGGTATTGATTACACACTGGTTGGGGAGGTTTACCTCCCTAACCTGATCTCAACCAAGACAAATTATGAGATTAGAGTATGGGGGCAACGGCATCTTGAATATATCAAAAGCCATCGCAAGGTTTTCTATACCTTATTGTTAACGAACTGCAAACTCAACTCATACTTGCACGATGTTGACATTAGAGCAACAGAGATGTATGACCGCCTTATAAAGCAGCTCAAAGACCAGCAAGGTATTACAGAACAGCTCAAATCAGAAGACATGATGGCTTGGGTACAGGCTATGAATAACATTTCAAATCAGGCAAGAGAGGTTGTCAATGCCGAATTAATTTATACAGTATGAACAAATTGCAGGGAGCATTTGACGCTCCCTGCTTTGCTCGTTTTGAGCAGTAATAAAATGTATATTAACAAATTGAAGCAATTGAAAGATGTGTGATACATAAAAAAGAAACCAAACGGTTATTTGCAATTTTTATCAGGTTAAGACCAATACTTTTTTGCCAAAAATCTCCTTATAAATCGCAGAACGATTTCTCTATGATATTTGCAATATATAATCGTATATGGTAAAATATATGCATAAATAATTGGTGGTGCGGTATAACTCACAACATGAAATTAAACGATGTTCCGTTTGAAACGATTAAGAACGGAACGAAAACAATTGAACTACGGCTATATGATGAAAAACGACGCAAAATCAAAATCGGTGATACAATTTGCTTTAAAGGAAAAGCAAGTACAATAAAGGCAATTGTAAAAGCACTCCACATATTCCGTAACTTTGATGAGCTGTATGCGGCGTTACCGCTTGATAAATGCGGATACACCGCCGATGAGCTTGCAACCGCTTCGCCCGAGGATATGCTTGAATACTATACCAAAGAACAGATTGAAAAGTATGGTGTAGTGGGAATTGAAATTGAGGTAATATAATGGCTTTGACAAACTCTGTAAAAAATTATTATAACAACTACAACGAGGATGCTCGCTTAACCCGTAAAAGCAGGTTGCCTGAGTATCTTTTAACAATGGAATATATTGAGAGGTATTCTTTTGACGGCGCAAAAATCCTTGAAATTGGCGCAGGAACAGGCAGATATTCTATTGCACTTGCCGACAAGGGGTACGATGTTACGGCGGTTGAGCTTGTCCCGCACAATATTGACATTTTAAAAAAGAAGGTTAAGCCCAAGCATAAAATAACTATTTATGAAGGAAATGCAGTTGATTTATCTTTTCTTGATAATGAAACATATGATATCGTTTTGTTGCTTGGACCTATGTATCATTTGTTTAATAACGAAGATAAACACGCCGCTATCAGCGAAGCAATAAGAGTTACCAAAAAAGGCGGTGTAATTTATGCTGCATACTGCAATAATGAAACCCGAATGTATAAAATGTTTTATAAGAAAAGAGTCCTCGGTCTTTTAAATTCGGGTGAGATTAATAAAGAATTCCATTTCAAAGCCAATTCAGGTATGGTATTTGAACTCTATAGAAAACCTGAAATTGACGAGTTAATGAAGGATTACAATGTAACTAGATTACATTTTGTCGGGGTTGATATGCTCTCCTATCTGCATAGCAATAAACTGGACAGGTTAAGCAAAAAAGAGTTTGAGGAGTATATGAAATACCTTCACACTATTTGTGAAAGAGATGATTTAACAGGATTTTCAATTCATATGCTTGATATTTTCAGAAAGGACTAATGAAGTTGACCTTAAGAGAAATAAAAGAAAACGAATTGAATGAATTATTAGAACTATATGACCACCTTCACGAAACGGGAGTTCCCGAGCAGAGTGAAAAACTCGAGAAAACTTGGGCGACAATTATCAATGACAAGAATCACCATATCATTGTTGCTGAAGAAAACGGCAAGCTCATTTCGTCGGTTGTGTGCGTGATTATACCCAACCTTACAAGAAACGTTAGACCGTATGCCTTTATTGAAAATGTAGTTACTCATAGTGATTACAGAAAGCGGGGCCATGCAACGGCTTGCCTTAACTACGCAAGAGATATTGCAAAGAAAGAAAACTGCTATAAAATGATGTTGCTCACAGGCTCAAAGGATGAAAGCACTCTGAATTTTTATAAACAAGCTGGCTATAACAGCGCAGATAAGACAGCGTTTATTCAATGGCTACAATAATTATAAGTGGTGTATTATTATGAGTAAAATCTGTAGTTGGTGTAACTTAACAGAAAGTGAAAAGAAATATCTTCTTGTTGATAGCAGATATTGGAATGTGTTCTTGGCTGACAAGCAGGATTATATTGGAAGATGTATTCTTGTATTAAATAGGCATTGCGAATCACTATCAAAACTAAAAAGTGAAGAATGGACAGAATTAAAATCACTGATTGAAAGACTTGAAATTGCAATTACTTCCTCGCTCGGTGCAGATATGTATAATTGGAGTTGCTTAATGAATGATTTTTATAAGTCAGAAACTCCAAATCCACATTTACATATTCATGTCAGACCAAGATATAAAACACCAATCACTATAAACGGAAAGACATATAACGATGAAGAGTATGCCCACCACTATGATAACCATAAACAAAACAAACTGATAGAATCAGAAAAGGAAACGATTTATAATCTAATTAAGGAAGCGTTAGATGGATAACAAAAAATGGATATTCTTTGATATCGGCTCCACTCTCGTAGATGAAAGCGAGTGCTATGAAGTTAGATATAGTTAGATATAAAGAAACGACAGAAGGCACTAACATTTCATATCAGGAATTCAAAGATAAAGTAATTGAACTGGCAGTGACTTCGGATAATCCTTATAAGGAAGCGCTGCACTATTTTGGATTGCAAAAAACAAAATGGCACAAGGCGTTTGAAAAGACGTATCAGTTTACCGAAAGCATCCTTGACGAACTATCTAAAAGGTACACGCTGGGCATTATCGCAAATCAGTCCGCAGGTAGCACACAAAGATTGGCAGATTGGGGTATCGGCAAATACTTTGATTTGGTAATTGCTTCCGCTGATGAAGACGTCGAAAAACCGAATCCGGAAATATTTAAAATTGCTCTTGAGCGGGCAAACTGTCTGCCCGAAAATGCTGTAATGGTTGGCAATAGAATAGAAAACGATATACTTCCTGCCAAGAAACTCGGAATAAAAACCGTTTGGGTGAAGCAGGGCTTTGCAAAGTATCAACCTGAATCAGATGTACCGGATTATACAATACAGACGATTGAAACAATAAGTAAAGTAATGTAGTTATATTTTATTATCCATTCTTACAGGAGGGATATCAATGCAACAAAACATATATGATAATAACGAGTTCTTTGAAAACTACAAAAATACTCGTTTGAGCGATAACAGTTTCAATGAACTTTTGGAACAGCCGGCGATGAGAAAACTGATTCCCGATGTACAAGGCAAATCGGTTCTGGATTTAGGTTGCGGGTTTGGTTTCAACTGCAAAGAGTTTGCTCTCGCCGGTGCCAAGCGTGTTGTCGGTATTGATTTGTCCGAAAAAATGATTGAGCAAGCCAAAGCAACAAACAATACGGATAGCATCACCTATCATATAATGAGCATGGTGGATATTGACAATCTGAACGCGAAATTCGATTTCGTTTTCAGTTCACTTGCCTTTCACTATATTTAAGATTTCGAATTGCTCATAAAAAAATATATACCGTATTAAATGACGATGGTATATTGCTTTTTTCTCAGGAACATCCTATTGTAACCGCTATTAAAAATAACGGCGAAAACTATGTTAAAAAGCTTAACGGTAGCATTAAAAGATTCCTTTTAAACAACTATGCTGATATAAGTATCAGAAAAGAAAAATGGTTTGTGGACGGCGTTGAAAAGTATCACAGAACATTCAGTTTTATCATCAATACCCTTATCAAATGTGGATTTACCATAGAGGCAATTGATGAACCGCTTCCGAGCGAAGAAGCATTAAAAACACGGGAAGGATTGAAAAAAGAATTCATTAAGCCTACTTTTTTGATAGTAAAAGCAAAAAAAACATTGTATTGTTCGAATGATAATGATATATAAGTGATCGAATCGTAATTGTTTTGTTTATTATTCATGAAAAATATGTTTGAATATCTTCTTTATTTATGCTATTATATTATAGAGGTGATACTTATGAATGTAATAGGTTTGGTCGGACCATTTGGCTCCGGATGTACATATGTTGCCAAGATTCTTGAGGAAAAGCATTCATACAAATATATATCATTATCAGATATTCTTAGAGATAAATACTTAGAAATCTATCCAGAATTGGATGACAATCGATCAAGTTTACAAGATTTCGGTGATGAGTATAGAAAACAAAACGGTTCAAATATACTTGCCAAACTAGCAATTGAAAGAATGGATGACACCAACGCAAATTATGTTGTTGACAGTATTAGAAACCCAGAAGAAATTAAAGAGTTGCGAAATTCATTCGCTAATTTTTATTTAATTGGTGTTTTTGCAGATAACGATATTAGATATGAACGTGTTAAAAGAAAATATAATGATGATAGGCGTTTGTTTGACAAAGATGACAAGCGCGATAGTGGCGAAAAATCTTCGTTTGGTCAACAAGTGACTAATTCATTTAGACAAGCCGATTTAGTCATTCTAAACAATGATATTATCCGAAATCATAATGATGCATATAATAATTTGATTGCAAAGATAAAGGAAAACATAGACATTATTGACAGAATAATTCCTTTTAGACCCAATCCACACGAAACATATATGGCAATGGCTTATGCAGTTAGTATGAGATCATCATGTTTGAAAAGAAAGGTTGGTGCGGTAATTGTAGATGAAAGCGGAAGTATTTTTAGTTCGGGTTACAATGAAGTACCACGAATGCAAAAAACTTGTCTAGAAGATTATGGTATGTGTTATCGCGATTCGTTAAAGGCAGGTTTTAAGCAAAGTTTAAATGAAGAATTGAAAAATGAAATAATGGCAGATAATGTTTATGGTAATTTTAAAAAGAATTTTAAAATACTAGACTACTGTAGAGCATTGCATGCTGAAGAAAACGCAATAGTAAATGTTGCAAAATCAGGCTCTACTCAATTAGGGAAGGCACATTTGTATACAACAACATATCCGTGTAATCTTTGCGCAAATAAAATTGTTCAAGTAGGAATCAAGAATGTAGTTTATTTTGAACCTTATCCGATGGAGGAAGCAAAAAAAATATTACAGGCGGGGAATGTTAACCAAATTCCTTTTGAGGGTGTTACATATAATGGGTATTTTCGATTAATGGAGGTTGTAGAGTAATGACAAAAATATGTACTAAATGTAACCGACCAATGGCTTTTGATCCTTATTTTAATAAATATGTTTGTCGTCAATGTGGCTACACAGAGCAGATTAGTAAAACAGTATATATTAGAGCACATACTGTTAGCACAAAAAAATCTGCGTCGTTAGTAAAGACAAAATGCTTAATTGTAAAATAAGTGATTGATTTGTCATTAAAAAAGTTTATTGTATTATAAATATAACCCTTATCATCTAATAAATGATAGGGGTTATTTCTTATTAGTTAGAATGTTCTCCAGCATTTTGTCTTAATGAAATTTACGATCTCTCCTGTATCCTTACCCTCATAATAAGCAACGAGCAGTTTTTTGAATTCCGGTACATCCTCTTCAGGGATAGCGATAAAGCCTTCACCTTTAGAAATCAGATAATGGTTGGCAAAAATAACAGCTGCACGCTTATTTCCGTCATTGAAAATTTGAGTTTTCATTGTATAAAGGCATAACGAAATTGCATTATCAATCGGTTCAGCGTTATTGTTGACGATTTCATCAATGTTTTCCATAACAATTGTTTCAATGGGAAGCGGCGGAATATAGCTAGTCCCGCCAATGGTTACGGGCACGCCTCTGATTCTTCCTCCTTCGCTGAAAAAGCCTTCGTTCACGAGCTTAGCAATGTGGCAGAGAATATGGTAATTGCTTTCACATTGAATTACATCGTTATCGAGGATAAATTCCCAAGCGTGTTTGAGGTTTAGTATTTTTTGCACATCAGAAGCAGTGACTCCGTTAACTTTTCCGTTGTCAATGATTTCTTCGGTTTGAGGAAAAGAGGTTGCTACGCCTTCTAAAACCGCCTGTGAATATATATTGGATTTCATATTTGCTCTTGCAAAATCGAGGTTAAGAATGACTCTTTCGGGAAGCTCACCGGATGAAAAACCAAGTTCAGCTAATTGTTTGTCCGTTTTACGAATGCTTTTTCGTAAGTCTTTTGCTTCTCTGTTGCTACGAAGAAGAAGTTGATAGAGTTCATCAGAATAAATATCAACATAGGTAGAAGTAACTCTGCTACCAACTCTTTTTCTGACATAAAGATACTTTTTGCCGCTTACCTCTTTGATTTCCGGAGTTCCATCATACGCAATCAGTTTTAATCTTGCTTGAAAGTCCGCTTTTTCTCTGAGTAATTCCTGTATTTTCTCAAAATTATTTTCCATAACGCACTCCTTAGGGAACAATTATAAATCGATTATACATTAATGTTCCCTAAATTTCAATAATTTATTTATTATTTATCAAAAAACTTGAATAACAAACAAATCAATTCACACAACGTGACACTCAAGTTAAGACAAGAAACAACACAAAAAGCAGAAACAATACAAGAAAAAGATTTCTCAAAAAAACAGGACAAGGAACTATCAAAGAAATTTATTAGCGAAAACGCTTGACATATTGTGGAGATAACAATATAATAATATGCGTAAGGAAGGAGTGATACAATGTCGTTATTGGATGGATTCAAAGCATTTGATTTTAGCGAAGGTTTTCCTTATGTATCCGTAACGAGAAATGGCGTTACATTCAACAAGGCAGTTGTTGTAAAACTTAATTATCCGAGTCATGTACTGCTGTTGATAAATGATGAAACACATCAAATCGCAGTTCAGGCATGCTCCGCTGATAATCCTAAAGCAGTAGCATTTTTCAAGCCAAAAAAGTCAGGCTTAATTTCCGTTCGTTGGAACGGTAAAGACTTAATGAATACCTTAAGCGAAATGATGAACTGGAAATTGGACGAGCAATCATTTAGAATTGACGGTTCACTTCTCAAAGAAGAAAACGCAATGCTATTTAACTTTGAAGAAGCAAAAGAAATTTAGGTGTTTTAAGGAATATTTTTTATATTCCTTATTACATAAAAAAAGAGTCTTGCACAAAGCAAGACTCACTTGAGATAAGCATAAACGGATAAACCACCTATACTATCTCCGTCGCAAGATATAGTATACAATCCGTGGATGCTTTTTTCAAGCGATTTCCGAATAAGTTTCGGAAAAATCTGATTTGAAAGGGGTGAAGTTCCACGGATTATTTTGTTAAATCTCCGGAGAAGTCATCTGCAGGTTATTTTTTCACTGCGTATATAACTCTTAAAGATGGCACTCGCATTTATGCGAAGGATTACGGATTGAAAGCTTTTCGTATTCCTTGTTCTGTTAAAGAGCAGTAATCTACGAATTGATTAAATGTTTTTGTGGGTGTTGATGGTTTCACCCACTAAGGAGGTGAATTTATGAGCAAGAATTCAAACCAACACGTTACGCCACACAAGAATGGAGGATGGCAAGTTAAGGGTGCCGGTAATTCTCGTGCAACTGCAAGAACTTCCACCCAGACTGAAGCATATCAAATTGCAAAAGCTATTGCCACTAATAAGCATTCTGAAGTTGTTGTACACGGCAAAAACGGTAGAATAAGGGAAAATAATTCCTTTGGAAACGATTCGTTCCCACCGAAAGGATAAGGTCTAATTTTTTAATGGTTGCACTAACAAGTGCATTTTGATATAATGATTATAATAACAGATTGTGAAATATTTTGGCTGTTATCAAGGCTGATAACAAAATGATAACAGTATATCGGCAACGATGAATAATATGGATACATCAAATAATCAGGAGCAAAAGAAGATAACATTTCTAAACAAAAAAGTTTAGAATCACATCTTTGTTGCAGAGTGGGAATAATACCAAGAGTGCTGTAAACCCGCATAAACACAGGGTTTTCAGCTATCAAATTCCCGATTTGATAGCAAAATGATAGCAAACCGTAAAACGCCATTATTTTAAGTGTTCTATCGGTTTGCAGGTACGATTATCTTAATACTATAAAAGGCATTACTGACTTTTGCAGTCGGTAATGCCTTTTTTCTATGCTTGTTTTAAGCGACTTGCTCAAAAATATTTTTTTGCATATTCAAATAGTATTGTAGATCGGAATAGTTTTTTTTCTTCAAAATCTTGGGCTTGCTAATAAGTGTCGGACTTATATTATTTGCTTCAGCCAAACATACGGTGTAATCAAATATGTTTTGTATCAAATCACTAAATTGGGAAGGCGTGATTTTCAAGTTTACTGCCTTAGAAGTATCGTCATTTGAAAGTTCATCAAGGGAGTTTATTAAATTATCTAAAATTTCCACAGTTAGTTTGCCATCTTTTGCGGCATCTAAATAAATCTGAAGATTTTGGGCAAATCGCTTTTCAAGGTTTCTTTTATCACGGGTTGCAATGTAACCGATGACACCGGCAACAGCACTACCTATTATGAGAATTCCACTAACAATAACAGTACCCTTTTTATGAACACGAATAAAATCAATAGCCTTAGCTGCACCTTCTTTAGCAGCATCTGCAACAGCGGGAATATGCTTTGCAACTCGTTTGTTGTCAATATTTTTCGCCATACCGCAGAGTTCCAAAACTCCGGCTTGAACAGCATCATATGTCTTTTCGTCAACTAGTAAATTAACATTTACTACAGGCATTTTTATCCCTCCTTACGATAATTGAAAGCTACGCTTTCGGGATAGTTATATCTCCAGTTATCGTATTCCTCTTTCGTGATTTCTCCGTTTTTGAACTTTTCGGCTTGTTCCTGCCAAGCGGAAAACATATCAAACATTGTAAGATAATTTGTTCCCATACCCTTATCAAGGCGTATGCAAAGTTCGTCATCAAGTTTATCAATACGGAAGCCATATAAATCTTCAAGTGTAAACAGCGTGTGCATTAAGCCGTTGTAACTGTCAATATCCGGCACAGTTAAAGCACTTGTTGATATGCCAAACACATTTGCAAGATTGTTTGTTAAATCAGCCTTAGGCGTTCTACTTCCGGATTCATACTGTGCCATACGAATGTCAGCGGTTTTCTCCGGAAAGCCCACCTGCATACCGAGATACTTTTGAGTCATACCTTTTAAATTTCTGAAAAATCTTATTCTTTCGCCGATAGCCATACTATAGCTCCTCTCACCTTACTGTTAAATATCATAGCATAACAAGTTAAGTAATGTCAAGCAACACAAAACAAAAAAGTTTAATGTTTTTGCGAAAACCACTTGACATAACGGAATATGCTTAGTATAATCATTAAGCAAATAGCGTTAAGTCTATTTGCAAACAACTGAATAGCCGTCATACATCACGGTAATGGTGTATCCGCTCGGGCAAATCGGAATGCGGTCAGAAAGTTTTCCGACACTAAATAATTATGAAAATTAAGAATGAAAGGATGATGTTAATGTCAAACAAAATGTTTATGCGTGTTGAGGATGTGGCAGAAGAAATGGGCGTTTCCGTTTCTTACGCTTATAAACTTATACGCAAATTAAATAAAGAATTGCAGTCAACCGGGTGTATTACAATTCCCGGCAGAATTGACCGTAAATTCTTTCACGAAAAATTTTACTCAACCAAAACAATTGAAAGGAGCGATTAAAATGGGAGCATTTAAAAATGAAAAAAACGGAACTTGGTATGTGCAGTTCCGTTACACAGACTGGCAAGGCTTGCGACAGCAAAAATTAAAGCGTGGCTTTGCCACCAAACGAGAGGCACAGGAGTGGGAACGAGCATTCCTGACCGAAAAGAAAGCCGATGTCACTATGCCATTTAAGACTTTTACGGAATTGTACGAAAAAGATGTTCGACCGAAGTTAAAAGAAAACACTTGGCTTACCAAAGAGCATATTATTAAAACTAAAATATTGCCGTATTTCGAGCATAAGCGATTATGCGATATATCGGCGAAAAATGTTATCGCTTGGCAAAACGAGATTAGAAAAATGACAAATTCAAGCGGTGAGCTGCTTTCTCAGGGGTATTTAAAGACCATTCATAACCAGTTAAGTTCTTTGTTTAATCACGCAATCAAGATTTATGGTTTAAGATTAAATCCGGCATCTACGGTCGGTAATATGGGTAAGGAAGAACGCAAGGAAATGAGTTATTGGACTGTGGAGGAGTACAGCAAGTTCTCTGATGAAATGATGGACAAGCCCATTTCATATTATGCGTTTCAAATGCTTTATTGGACAGGTATTCGTGTAGGTGAGTTGCTTGCATTAACTGCCGGTGATTTTGACTTTAAAAACAATATGCTTACAATCAACAAATCTTATCAAAGATTGCACGGAGAAGATGTTATTACTCCACCGAAAACGGAAAAAAGCAATCGAACAATAAAAATGCCGCAGTTTTTATGTGATGAAATGCAAGAATACTTGAAAATGTTTTATTCACCGAATAATAGCGACAGGATATTTCCTATTTCAAAAAGCTATCTTCATCACGAAATGGACCGAGGCTCAAAAGCCGCAGGTGTAAAGCGTATTCGTATTCACGATTTGAGACATTCGCATGTTTCACTTTTAATAAATCAAGGCTACCAAGCCGCTGCTATTGCGGATAGAGTAGGTCACGAAACCGTGGAAATTACCGATAGATATACACATATATATCCGTCAAAACAAAGCGAAATGGCAAACACACTTGACGAATTATGGAAGGAGAGAAAATAATATGTCACTTAAAAACAAAGATGAACACAATCGTTGGAGAAATAAGACTGTGGCTTTTAGAGTTTCGCCCGAAGAGTGGGAACAGATTGAACGATATGTTCAGCTTTCGGGTTTAACAAAACAAGATTATATCACAAGGCGACTTATAAACAAAGAGGTTGTAGTTCAAGGCAATCCGAGAGTATATAAGGCTTTGCGTAATAATCTTGCAGATGTACTTACGGAATTACAAAGGATTGAAAACGGCGGTGAACTCGATGACGAATTGCTTGACTTAATCGAAATGATTGCCGATATTCTCGGCGGATTAAAGGAGGTATCAGAATGACAGAAAAAGAAAAGACCGCTCCGGTTGTATCTGTTGGCGCAGATACAGAGCAGTCAATCCTAAAACAAACTAATAACAGTATAACCGATTTTAATGAGAAAGGCAAGAGCTTAGATGATTATCTTGAGGAAATGCAAAAAGAATTTTTGCAACAGCTCGATCCATCACATTTGAAAACGATTTCTATGCGTGAGTTATATAACACGGTGTATCAAAGCAAACCGCCATTGGTTGACGGCTTGCTTTACCCCGGAACATATATTTTTGCAGGAGCTCCGAAACTTGGCAAAAGTTTTCTTATGGCACAGCTTGCTTACCATATCAGCACAGGCACATCGCTTTGGAATTTTGATGTAAAAAAAGGAACTGTTCTATACCTTGCTCTCGAAGACGACTACCACAGATTGCAGGAAAGATTGTACCGAATGTTCGGAACGGAAAGTGCGGATAATTTGTACTTTTCTGTTTCGGCAGGTCAACTTGGAAATGGACTTGACGAACAGCTTACAAGATTTATGACCGAACACACCGATACAAAATTGATTATCATAGACACACTTCAAAAGGTGCGTGAAGTCGGCGGAGACAATTACAGCTATGCAAACGATTATGAGATTATCACAAGGCTCAAAAAGTTTGCGGATAGTTATGGAATATGCTTGCTGCTTGTTCACCATACAAGAAAGCAAAACTCCGATGACAAGTTTGATATGATTTCAGGAACTAACGGATTGCTTGGTGCCGCTGACGGTGGCTTTATTTTACGGAAAGAAAAGCGTACAAGCAACTCGGCAACGCTTGAAGTTTCAGGCAGAGATCAGCCTGAACAAAAGATTTATCTCAATCGTAATCCCGAAACCCTTGTGTGGGAACTTGAGAGAGCTGAAACAGAACTTTGGAAGTTACCACCTGAACCATTACTTGAAAATATAGCCGGCAAAATTACAAATGAAAACCCCGAATGGTATGGCAGTCCGACGGAGCTTGTTGACTTTCTCGGCATTAATATGAAAGCAAACGCTTTGACAATGAAGTTGAATATCAACGCAGGGCGTTTGTTTAACGAGTATGGAATTACTTATCAAAACAAACGCTGTCACGATGGGCGTAAAGTCAGTTTGAGTTATGAACAGCGTGACGATGTGTGACGGTTGTGTCGCTGTTTTAGACGGTGGCAAAATTACCGTCACTATCGACACAGACCGTCACGCAATAAAGTTTTTGCAAGGTGCAGGAGGCTTTTTTCAAAAAGCCTCTCCGTCTCGCCTGCCGGCTCGGTCGGTGCTTCTGCCGCCCACAGTCGGCAGAGGTCGCCACCGGCGACCCGCACCCTCTCGGAGAGCGCAAAACCTGCTTGCAGGTTGCATTTTTGATAGCTCCGCTGTCAAAAGTGCTTTTGCGTTACTCTTGACAAGAGTAACAGAACCGAGGACGAGCAAGTTTATAAGATTGGAGGTATTTATAATGCAAAGAACGATAAGTGCAATGGTGGGTAGAGGCTCTGTAAATCATAACAGCCGTAAGTTCAAGGCTGAAAATGTTGACGGTGAACGAAGTCATCTCAATATAGACTACTGTAACGAGCCGATAAAGAAAATCTACCACGAATTGTTTGATGAAGCGCTAAAAAGATACAACGAAAAGCAGACAAGAGCCGACCGCAGAATAGAAAATTACTATGAGAAAATCAGAAATTCAAAGCAAGAAAAGCCGTTTCACGAACTGATTTTACAGATTGGCGATAAGGAAAATATGAGTGCCGAAAGCGAAAACGGGCAGCTTGCAAGGCAAATTTTAGATGAGTATTATCGTGGGTTTCAAGAGAGAAATCCTAACCTAAAGGTGTTCTCTGCTCATCTGCATATGGACGAGGCAACGCCCCATTTGCACATTGATTTTGTTCCGTTCACAACCGGCAGCAAGCGAGGACTTGATACAAGAGTATCACTCAAACAAGCGTTAGCCGCACAAGGTTTCAAAGGCGGAACTCGTGGCGATACCGAGTGGAACCAATGGGTGAGTGCAGAAAAATCCGCACTTGCGTTCGTTATGGAACGGTATGGAATCGAGTGGAAACATAAAGGAACGCACGAAAAACACCTATCTGTTCTTGATTACAAAAAGCAAGAGCGAGCGACAGAACTTGAACAATTAGGTGCTGAAATCGAAGAAAAACAGACTGAATTCAATGTGTTATCCGAGCGAGTGTTAAATTATGATGATGGTTTGGAAAACTTAAAAAATGTGGAAGAAATGCTCGATACCGCACCCGAATATCAACTGTCCGAGCCGCAGGGCTTTATGACTGCAAAAGCGTATAAAACTAAAATTGCAGAGCCGCTTATTCAAAAGTTGAAAGCATTGGTTAAGACTGCATTGGCTCGTTGTTTTGAGGGTTGGGACAATTACCACAGGCTAAATATTACAAATGGCAACCTATATCGTGATAACGAAATGTTGTCGAAAATCAACAGCAAACTAAAAAGCGAAAACGAAAATCTGCGTTCAGAGGTCAAGGATTACAAGCTTTTGCGTAAAGTTTTCGGGCATAAACAGATTGATGAGTTGCTTGAACAGGCAAGAAATATCAAAGGTCGTAAGCGTGAAAACCCACGCTCAAGATAAATAAATTTTTGGAGGTAAAACAAAATGGCAAACACAATTTTTGAAAAGTAAGGCGGTACTTATACGCAGGTGGGCGACTATATGTTGCCCGATTTATTACCGGCGGAAGAAGAAACACAAGCTAATATCGGCGTATGGGGTATGAGGCATAAACGGTTTTTGAAAGAAAATCATCGTGTACTTTATGCTAGCCTAATGACTTCAGGCAAACTTGTCACATACCTTGATGACATCGAGCAACAGGCAACCGATATGTTTCTCCGGCTGGTAAAAGAACTTGCCGAAAAAGAAAATGTAAACGAAGAACTCAAAGCAACTGATATGATGTTGTGGGTGCAGAAGATGAATAATATCCGTAATCGTGCAACGGAAATTGTAAATGCAGATATAATTTACGAGGTATAAACGCAACGATGGCAGGGAGCAATCCCTGCCGATTTTTTTGTTGCTTAAAAACAGTTGACTTATTTGCGGATTAAACATATAATTAAACTGTATAAATATAGTCTGCGGTATGTGCAATTTAATATCGAGGGTACATTATGATTACAGATAAAATTGGTAATAGAATACGAGAGTTAAGAAGTCATACCGGATTGAGTCAAGAAAAATTTGCTCAAAAAATAGGTATGGACAGAACTTATTTTGCAAGCGTTGAACTCGGTAAACGCAATATTTCAATCGTCAATATTGAAAAAATCGCAAACGGCTTGGATGTATCACTTTCCGAGTTTTTTAAAGATATTTGAATCCAGTCCGATTTAATGGACGATATTTAATTTATAATTAAGATTAAGTTAGAATAAATCAGCGGAGGAATTACAATGAGTGCAACTGAAACAACATATAAAACCTCATTGATAAACAATAGACGTTATTTAGGAAATAAATACAAGTTGCTTTCGTTTATCACTGGCGTTGTAAATGATGAATGCGCCGATATTGAAACAGTTGCAGATATTTTTGCGGGAACCGGTGCAGTTTCTTCTGCTTTTGTAGATAAGGCCCTTATTACAAATGATTTGATGTATAGTAACTATATTTGTAATTATGCTTGGTTTGGCGCTGAAAGCTATGACCAACAGAAAATAATTGATTATGTTGTTAGGTACAATGCAAAAACTAATTGTGGAGAAAATTATATGACACGCAATTTTGCAGATACCTATTTCAGTAAAAAAGACTGCGCTAAAATTGGATATATTCGAGAGGATATAGAACGAAATTATAAAAAAGGCAATTTAAACAATAGAGAAAGAGCAATCTTAATTACATCGTTACTGTATGCAATGGACAAAATTGCTGTCACCTGCGGACATTACGATGCATACAGAAAAGGAGCAAAATTCGAAGGTTCGTTGGAACTTTATGTTCCCTTGGCTGAAGTTAACAACAATCCCAAAAATCAATGTTTTAACGAGGACGCTAATAACCTTGTTAAGAGGATTGAGGCTGACCTCGTTTATATAGATCCACCGTATAATTCAAGGCAATATTGTGATTCATATCATTTGCTTGAAAATGTTGCACGTTGGGAAAAACCAGAGGTTTTTGGTGTCGCCAAAAAGATGGATAGAAGCGGAATGAAGAGTAAATATTGTACAATCGGAGCAACAAAAGCATTTGAAACACTGATAAACGATATTAAAGCCAAATACATTCTACTTTCATATAATAATATGGCTGAAAAAGGAAATTGCCGTTCTAACGCCAAGATTTCCGACGATGATATTATGAGAATACTGAGTCAAAAAGGAACTGTAAAGGTTTTTGAAGAAAGCTACAAAGCATTTACAACCGGAAAATCTGACATTTCAGAAAATGCCGAAAGATTATTTTTGTGTATTTGTTTTAACGAGGAGTAAATTAGATGATACAATCACCGCTTAATTATACCGGCGGCAAATATAAATTGTTACCTCAAATATTGCCGCTTTTTCCAAAAGACATAGATGTGTTTGTAGACTTATTTTGCGGTGGATGTAATGTTGGTGTCAATGTTGATTGCAACCGAGTTATTTATAATGATTTAAATGAAAACCTACTTTATTTGTATAATACGTTTAAGAATCTTGATAAAGAATCTGTTTTAGAATGGATTTATGAAATTATAGAAAAGTACAACTTATCACTTGTAAGTGAACACGGATATGACTACTACGGCTGTGAAAGCAGCAAAGGACTTGGTAATTATAACAGAGAAGGATATTTAAAGCTGCGTGCAGATTTTAATCAAAAACATGCAAATGAAAATTTTGATTATTATTATTACGTTATGCTTTATGTAATAATCGTATATGCATTTAATAATCAAATTCGATTTAATTCAAACGGCGAGTTTAATTTACCGGTTGGAAAAAGAGATTTCAATAAAAAGATGGAACAAAAACTCATTGACTTTATTGACAAAATCCAAGAACAAAACTGTATTTTTACCTGCCGTGATTTTAGAGAATTTGATACATCAAAATTAACACCAAAGGATTTTGTATATATTGACCCGCCATACTTGATTACTTGTGCCACATATAACGAGCAAGGCGGTTGGAGCGAAGAGGATGAAAAAGACCTACTCTCTTTTTTAGACGAATTGAATGATAGGAATATTCGATTTGCTTTATCGAATGTATTGAGAAGTAAAGGTAAGGAAAACAGTATTTTAATTGAGTGGCTTGAAAAAAATGCTGAAAAGTTTAAAGCAATACGACTTAATTATAGTTATTCAAATTCAAATTATCAAACTAAAGATAAGACTTCTTCTACCGAGGAAGTCCTGATAATAAATTATTGAGGAGAATACGGCTATGCCGAATGTAATTCCATATAAGAGTTTTTGTTGGAGCTTGGGAACAACCAGCTTCAGAACAAAAGATTTTAATAAGACTATTGAGGAACAGCTTTTATTGTTAGATGAGTTTTGGAAACTTGATGAAAATAAGGATGAAAACTGGTCCGGAAATAAAGATTTACAAACTCGTTATTATGATTTTATGCAATCTAAAGACTTTGTCGAAGGTAATGCCGGAAACAAGCCAAAAGATGCTCGTGAAAAAACATCGGGTTTGGTTGATATTGGGTTAATAGATGATGGAAGAAAACTGAGCAATGCCGGTAAAGCACTGCTTAAAATTACTTCTGAAAATGATTTTTCTTCCGATAATCAATTTCAAATAGCAAAAGACAGCTACATATATTTAAAGCAGTTGCTGAAAACATATTACAACGTGGACGGACATACTGTGCGACCATTTATGGTATTGATTCATTTATTGGATGAATTTGATTATTTGACACTTGATGAATATACATATTTATTGCCTTTGTGCATCGGACAAGTTGAAACGTCCGAGATTATTGATGGTATTTCTCAATTGCGTTGCAGAAATATATCTATTGATGAAATCATTGTAAATCGATTGATGGGAATGCTTAATTACAAAACGGCTTTGGATTATTTTATTGATAATGAAGTTACAGAAGAGTTGATATGTGAAATAGGACTCAACAGAAAAAGTCGACAATACGATAAGCCGTATTTTAAGTTGTATCAAGCATTACACCGAGTTTTCGTATTGAACGATATAGATAACTTGATATCTGTTTATGATGCAACAAGAGATATAAAAATAGGGAAATGGTGGCGCAATTATTTATTTGATACCACCTCTGAAAAGGCAATTAGTAACCATCCTGTGGCACATTTGAAAACAACCCTATTTAACGAAGTTGAAGATGAAAACACCTTCAAAATTGCTTTCTTTAAAATAATGCACTTATTTAAGGCTAAAGCCACGCTTTCAGACTATCTTGACCTTAATCGTAGGTATATTAAAACAACGGATGTAGTGTTATTTGAGGATGATACTATAAAATTTGATATAGTGCCGAAGCACTTTTTCAAATCAGTGGCAGCGAAATTATATCAAGATGCATTTACTTCTTCTGAATTGCTGTATGAAGATTGTGATATGCCAGAAATATCAGAATGTCTCATAGTTAATGATGACACTATTGTTGCAGGAATTAATGAAGAACTCGGCATAAATGTTTCAGATATGCAATCGGCCCGTGCTGCTTTGGAGGATACACGCTACCAGAGATTACAGCACCTTATAGATACTAAATTTACTGATGACAAGATATTGTCACTTTTGGATTGCTTTGAAACCAGAAATGATGATGAAATCAGAAGTATGGTTACCGATAATGCCGATGTACCTACGATTTTTGAATATGTGCTTGGTATTTTGTGGTACAAAGCAAGTGAAAGGCACGGTAAGATTCTTGATTATATGAAGCTCTCGCTGGACGCTGATTTACTACCTAAAACTCACGCAGCCGGTGGCGAGGCAGATATAGTTTATGAATATGAGGCAACCGAGTACTATCCTGAACATACACTTTTGCTCGAAGCAACACTTGCCGACAGTACAAACCAACGTAGAATGGAAATGGAGCCTGTATCAAGGCATTTAGGCATGCATTTAATACGCACCGGTAATATGAATTCTTACTGCGTATTTGCTACAAACTATCTTAATATAAATGTTATTTCTGATTTTCGCAGCAGAAAAACAACGCCGTTTTATGATCCACAAGACTATTCAAAGTCTATAGCAGGAATGAAAATAATTCCTTTGCAAACATCCGAATTGAAGAAAATAGTTTCCAACAGAAAAACATATAAGGAACTGTATTCTTTATTTGAAACGGCATATAATTCAAATTTACCGCCACATAAGTGGTATACAAATTCTATCAGAATATAATTTATGCGAGGTTATATAATGACATTCTCTAATATATTGTTTAACAAAATTGAAAACGGTCTCATTTTCACATCGGATTACCGCACATTTGTTAAAAACAACACTATTTCTTTTTCAAATGCAGGAATTGCCGTTGTATATGGACCTAATGGCACAGGTAAAACCAGCTTAGCTAAAGTTTTTAGTGGAGAAGAAGGAACAGCCATCTCTTGTGAATATAATTCGATTGTATATGAAAACGGAAATGATTTATTTCACGTTATAAATGACCAAAATAATAGAAATATAATTTCAGGTACAGCAAAAGATTTTTTACTTGGAGATAATATACGAAAAGAGTTTGAATTACAGAAATTTACATCAGAAAAATATCAAGAGGTTCTTTTAAAAGTTATATCTCAATTAAAAAATACTTTTAAAATTTCGACTGTTTCCAATCCATTGATAACAATCATAGAAAACCATAAATTATCAGCAATTGTAAAAGACTTAGCAAATAAAAACTCCAAAGGTTCCAAAACAGCAATTAAAGATTTTTTAGCTGTTATATCATCTTTGTCAGATAAAGGGTTGCCAGCAGCCTTTACTGAAGAAAAGTTCATTTATTTTGTAAATGAGTATTCTGATAAAAAATCCATTATTCATAAGGTTTTAACAATAACTGAACCTGATATTACCAAGGTACATAATGCTCAAGAAATAGAAGAAGATAGTGTTGCTATTGATATTTTAACCCACTTTTCTCATAAAACAAAATGCATAGTTTGTGACACTGATGGGATAGACTCAGAAAAGTTAAAAGAGGAAAAAACTCAACACAGAAAGTTTGTGATAGATTCTTTAACCAAGCAATTACGTTCGTTTATAGAAGACATTATTGCACTCGCTTCTTCAAACGACCCATATTCGATTAGAGAAAATGTATTAAAAGCATTGGAAGATGGTGATTTTAAATATATCAAAGCTCTTCAAGATGATATTAAACAATATATAGACTTTTTCAATATGAAGCTTAATTTACTTTTAAAGAACGATATTGATATAAGTGAATTAAAGGATAAATATGACGAATACGAAAAAATAATTTCTGAGAAGCCTGATATTACGGAAGAAGATTTTATATACATTGAAGAAATTTTGTCAAATAGTATGGACAAAAAAATAGCCGTTGTTCGTGATTCAAACAAAAACTTGAAAATTTTGCTTGAAGAAAAAGAATTTTTGGGTTTAGATAGAGACGAATTGCCTCTTAGCACAGGCGAACAAAATTTTCTTTCTTTATGTTTTGAATTTTTAAAAGCGAAGAATTCTGAAAAACAACTTATTGTATTAGATGACCCAATTTCAAGTTTTGATTCAATATATAAAAACAAAGTTGTTTTTGCTTTAGTAAAAATGTTGGAAAATAAGCCTCGTATAGTGCTTACACATAATTTGGACCTTCTAAGATTATTAGAAAGCCAATACAAGCACTCCTTTAATTTATATCTCCTGAATAACACTGAAGGAGAAGATAATGGATTTATTCCACTTTCTAACAATGAGCAGAACATGCTAATTAACCTAAAGGAATTGTTGAATACCTTTAGACACAAAATTTTTAACGAAATACAGTCAAAAGAATTATATTTAATATCTATGATTCCTTTTATGCGAGGATATGCTACTATTATTGATGATAAAAATAGTATAGAGAAATTAACGCAACTGATGCATGGATATAAAACAGAAAAAGTAGATATTGCTAAAATTTATTTTTGCCTATTTGGAAATGATGGTAATGTAAAGTTACCAAGTTCTTTGGTAGTGGATGTTCCTGATATTCTTTCCAGAACCGTTGACGGTGTTTGTATAGTTGATCCAGTTAAATATCCGCTTTTAGATAAAACACTTAAACATTCTTTCGTGTATTTGTTTTTACGCTTATTGGTGGAGAAAACTTTAGTAGAAAAATATGCTATTGATACAAATAAGTGCGACCAACTCGGTTCAATTATCAATCAAGCATTTCCTGGAAACGATGTTGATAGTATTAGAAAAAGGGTAAGACTCACTTCGAAAAAGACTTTGATAAATGAGTTTAATCATTTTGAAGGAAATTTAAGCATTTTCCAGCCTGCAATAGACATTACAGAAAAAGCATTAGGATCTGAACGTACTGACATAATAACATTTGTGAATACTATAAAAAAATCATAACAATAGTTCAATTACAATATATTACAATTTAATTGAGCAATATTCATTTATGACTAACACATATCGTAATTGATATAAAAACTTATGTTAACAAAGGAAAAAATTAATGGACGAATTTAGATTTTTGGATATTATTGATGAGTTGATTGATTTACTATTACTTCAAGGTTGTGCTACTGAAGGAGATTTTATACAATTATATTCAATTCAGTTTCAAGGTGCTATGGACTCATTAAATGAAATACTTCATAAATACGGGTACACTGGAACAGTGTTGCCTATTGGAGGTGTATATTCCGGTATGGCAGTATATGGAGTATATGATCCTGAAGTTATAGATTATTTAGATGCAAAAAATTTCGTGGATATAGAAGGAAAGAGGCAAGAAAGAGGCTTATGAGGCATAATTGATAGCATCCAAGTGATAGCTATTTGATAGCAAAAGCAGAAATACCTCATAGAACTGAGATAACCTGTACCAAATTAAAGCAAATCAAGTTAAAATTCCTAAACAAAAACAGTTAAAGTCTATTTTACACTTAGGAGTGGGAATAATAAAATCTTAAACAATTAACTCCCGAAACCCTGCAACAAAGCGGGTTTCGGGAGTTTTCTTTTTTCTCTTGATAACAATTTGATAACAGGAAATTGAAGTCAATTACTGCGAGATACCGATGGCTTACGTGTGGCGCCACTTAACACTCGGATCTTCTCCTGCAGTGCTTGGCCAGTTCAATTTCCATTCCATATATTCGGACTTGCTGATAATTCCTTCGGCAAGTTCTTTTTTGCGTAATGCCCATTCTTCAAAGAATTCATCAAGCAAAAAATAATTAAATTGAACGGCTTTATGTGTTTCATCAGGATACTCTTCGTCGGGAACATCGTGAATAGTAATTCTGTAATGCTCGTCAAGGTCAAAGAGTGTAAACATTACATCCTCTGCCGCATAGTTGTAAGGCTCATAAAGTGAACGGAAATTAACCTCTAATGCGTCAGCGATTTTGATAAGTAACTCTTCTTTCGGCTTTCTTGTATTTGATTCATATTGAGCAATACGAATATCCGCTGTCTTTTCATCAAAGCCCACAAGCTTACCAAGTTCTTTTTGAGTTAAGCCACGGAATTGACGAACTCTTTTTATTCTATCTCCAACAGCCATAATTGCTCTCCTTTCACAATCTGTTAAGCACATCATAGCATATTTGTTTAGGACAGTCAAGAAAAGCTAAACAAAAAAGTTAAATAATTTGTCAAAAAGAGTTGACATAAACAAAAATGTTTAGTATAATACGAATTAAGCAAATATGTTTAATATAGAGAAAAAAGAGGTGATTTTATGAAAAACCGATTTATGAGAGTAAACGAAGTAGCTGAAGCATTAGAGGTATCCGTTCCCTATGCGTACAAAATTATACGCAAACTGAACGAGGAACTTGAAAGCGAGGGTTATCTAACTGTTAAAGGCAGAGTTAACAGAGATTACTTTTATGAACGAATTTACAGCAAGGGAGGTGAAAAATAGTGCCTGTATTCAGGAATGAATCAAACGGAACTTGGTATGTCATGGCAAGATATGTTGATTGGCAGGGCAACCACAAACAAAAATGCAAGCGTGGCTTTAAAACTAAGCGTGAAGCATTAGAGTGGGAGCGAGTATTTCATCTGCAGCAGAGCGCAGATATGGATATGAGTTTTGAGAACTTTGTTGATATATACAAGAACGATATACGCTCACGAATCAAGGAAACAACTTGGCTGACAAAGGTTAATATTATTGATAAGAAGATACTTCCGTATTTCGGCAAAAGAAAAATCAGCGAGATACAGACAAAAGAGGTTATCGCTTGGCAAAATGATTTGCTTCAGCAGAAGGACAAAACCGGAAAACCATATTCTGAGTGCTATCTCAAAACAATTCATAACCAGCTTAGCGCAATCTTCAATCACGCAGTTAGATTCTATGCTCTCCGTACAAATCCCGCTGCGAAAGCGGGTAATATGGGAAGTGAAAAAAGAAAGGAAATGCTGTTCTGGACGAAGGAAGAATACCTGAGATTTGCAGATGTGATGATGGATAAGCCCGTATCATATTACGCATTTGAGATGCTCTACTGGTCTGGGATGCGTTTGGGCGAACTGCTTGCATTAACACCGAGTGATTTTGACTTTCAAAACAGCACGGTAACCATTAACAAATCCTATCAGCGTTTACACGGCGAGGATGTGATTACCACGCCGAAAACAAAAAAGAGCAATCGAATAATTAAGATGTCGGAATTCCTTGCGGAAGAAATGCAGGAATATATCAAAATGCAATATGAGATTGAACCGACGGACAGACTGTTCCCAATTTCCAAAAGCTATCTCCACAGAGAAATGGAAAGAGGTTGCAAGGAAACAGGGTTGCAAAAAATCCGCATTCACGATTTACGTCATTCCCATGTTTCACTTTTGATTGAACTCGGCTTCTCAGCAGTAGCGATTGCAGACAGACTCGGACACGAAAGCATAGAGATAACTTACCGCTATGCGCACCTGTTCCCGTCAAAGCAAAATGAAATGGCAAACAAATTAAACCTTGAAAGGAGTGCTTAATATGTCAGCGAAGAATTTAGACAAACACAACCGTTGGAGAAGCAAGACAGTAGCGTTTCGTATGTCTCCTGAAGAAGCAAATACCCTTGACGAATTCGTCAAACTCTCGGGATTAACAAAGCAGGATTATTTGATTGACAGAGCGCTGCAGCGTGATGTTAAAGTGCAGGGTAATCCGAGAGTGTATAAGGCGCTGAGAAATGAGTTGACGAGCCTCTGCGATGAGCTGAAAAGAGTGGAGACTGTCAGTCAGGTTGACGATAATTTCTTAAGCGTGATGAATATGGCGCTGACGATACTGTCTTGTATGAATGAGGTGTCTTAATGAGTTCGAGATGTCTTTGCCTCGCAGAGCGCAATGCACTTTTGATGCGAAGTGTCAAAAGTGCCATTGCGTTACTCTTGACAAGAGTAACAGAACCTAGGGAACTTGAACTTATTGAGATAATAATATTATGAAAGACAGATGAAGTAATCATGTATTTATCAAGCATCAGTATCGAACTCGGTACGGGCATTTTGGATCACAACAATCGTAAATTTATCGCCGAAAACGTTGACCGAGAACGAACGAAAAACAATGAAGAATTTAAAAATATTTCCCTTGAAGAAGCGTATCATATTCTCTTTGATAATGCTCTTCAAAGTTACAATGACCGACAAAAAAGAGCCGACAGAAAGATAGATAACTATCTTGAACACATACAAAAAAGCAAACAAGAAAAGCCCTTTTATGAGATAATTGTTCAGGTTGGCAATCAAAACGATATGGGTATTGGCTCTCGAAATGAGCCCATAGCTAAAGCCATTTTAGAGGACTATATGCTCTCCTTTGAAAAACAGAACCCGTACCTGTTTGTGTTCAATGCTACGCTTCATATGGATGAAGCAACGCCCCATCTGCACATTGATTTTATTCCCTTTACTACCGACAGCAAACGTGGATTAGATACCCGAGTTTCTATGAAACAGGCACTTGAAAAGCAGGGCTTTCGTGGCGCCGGCAGGAGCGATACGGAAACAATGGCGTGGTTACAATCCGAAAAAGAATCACTTGCGAGTATTATGGAACGTCACGGTGTTGAGTGGGAACATCAAGGTAATGAGCGCGAGCATCTCTCTGTTCTGGAATACAAAAAGAAACAACGGAGTAAGGAAGTAGTGGAGCTTGAAAATGAAATTAAATCATTAATAACGACTGCAGAAGACCTAACAGCAACAGTTGATAGGGTAACAGATATATCTAACAATGAGGCGTTTGAAAAGGAATTCACACTCCCCGAACCTCAACGTATAGAATCTGCAAAGAGTTACAAAGAGCGTGTTGAGGAAAAATTTGAGAAGCTGAAGGCATTTGTTAAGAGAGTTTTCGTTGAACTAATGCAGGTGAGAAGTGAGAACAAAGCTCTACGAGCCGCAAATCAAAATTTTGCCTTTGAGAATTTTGAACTCAGGGATACAAACAGAAACTATCAAAAAACAAATAGAAAACTGCACAATCAGTTAACAGAATACCGTCTGCTTCGCAAGGTACTCGGCAGTAAAAATGTCGAAAGACTGCTTGAAGAAACAAGTGGCAAAAATCAAAATGGAAAGAAGATAACACATTATGAAAAAGACAATCACAGATAAGACCAACGGACTTGACTACACATTGGTTGGGGATGTTTACCTCCCTAATCTCATCTCCACCGAAACGAATTATGAGATTGGTCACTGGGGACAGCAGCACCTTGATTATATCAAGCACCACCGCAAAATCTTTTACAATTCTCTTTTGGCAAGCTGCAAGCTAAACTCATACCTGCATGATATTGACGAATTGGCACAATCAATGTATGATAGGTTAACTGAACTATATATTCAAAAAGAAGGCATATCAGAAGATATGAAAAACTTGTCCGATTTAGTGTGGGTAAGGAAAATGAATATTGTCAAACAGCAAGTAACCGAAATAGTAAATACTGATATAATATATAAATGACTAATGGCGGGATTTTCATCCCGCCATTTTTAATATATTTTATGTTCTTTTATATGTTTCCTTATCTCTTTATCATTAAGTATTTTATCGAAATATGCAGCATGTGCTCGTTTGGAATTGATTGAATCTTTTGTAGCAATGATAAAACTATTAAAATCAGAATTTGTGTCTACAAGTCTGTCTACAGTATCCCAATCTAAATCATCTTTTTGCTTTGAAGGAACCAATATTTCGCTTTGCTCAATATCTTCTGGATTCAGTTTTATAAAGCCAATGCCAAAGGCGTTGTTCAAACGTAACATTTCTTCAAGCAATTCTGCACTGTCATCATAATCCAAAGCAACTAAATATCCTTCATTAGCCCAACTCGAATTTGATACAGCTTGGAAATAGTATTCTCTTAATGATGAAAAATTAACTTTAATTTTCATCTCAAAAGAAAATAGTTTGACTCTACTATTGTTAATAGAGTCAATAAAATCACGAGTGTTTTCTGAATAATCACTAAACGGAAAGTATACGCCTACAATATCAGGATGGAGCCATTCGTTTGCGCCCTTTGTCTTCCTCTTTGACTTCTCGTGGAAAATTGTCTTTGCAAAACACTTGAAATGTCTATCAGAATAAACAAAACTAGTCAAAAGCGGATGCAAATCTCTTTCGTGAAAATTAGGATTTTCAGCTTTTTTATTTTCAACAGTTTTCAAGGTCTCTTTAGAAACATCCGCATTCTTCAAGTAGAACTTAGAAGGACGTTTACTGTATTGATAAAAGTTTGATTCCGAATTGTCTCTTATATCAATATACAATCTTGCTTCCAAAGTTTTTAGTGGTGTTTTACCATTCGAGTTTAACTGTTTTATAAAACCAAATTTATTTGCATATTCCCATATTTCTTGAGTTGTTAAAGGGATTCCAGCCTTTTTTAAAGTTTCGTATGTAAGTTCTAAAAAAGTCATTTGCTACTCCTTATAATTTTGGAATTAGACTTTGCATATCGGGAGCATTTGTATCCATGTTCCAAATACCGACCTTCATTTTTTTTATCTTTTTTCCGTCTCCAAAGTCCAGCAAATCTTCACGGTGATACACATTTAGCAACTTATTAAGGCTACCTAAATCAGCGGAAGTCAATAAAAACGCTTCTTCCGGATCAACAAGCTTACAATATGCCCATAATTGGCCTAAATCTCTCAGGGTAAGTTTTGTTTTCTTTGCTTCAATAAAAAACAGTTTAAACTTGTCATTGTTTTTTGCAATACCCAGTACATCAATTTGTATATCAATGCCTGTTGCAACATCATAAACAATCCCGTATCTTGACAATACACGATCTAGTCTTTCGCTGTGAGCATCAACAACAATGATTTCACTTCGTTTATATTTGCTTTTCAAGTAATTTTCAAGCCACTCACACATAGGTGGATATAAATCAAATTCTCTCACAGTTACGCTCCATATCCTAAATCACTAGCTATTTCTTTCCATGAGTTATAATGATTTCCTCTTATTTCTTCAGGAATAAACTCATCAATTTCTCTTGGATGATGCGGTTTTATCTTGTTTCTTCCTCTTCCTTGCCAGTAAAATTTATGTGTTTCGTCACTTGCATCTTTGCCAATATGAGAATAACCGTTAATAAGTTCTTCAGCGAAGGCAAGAAGGGCTTCTTTTTTGTGTAAAACAGCAAAGCCGATAGGGAGAAATTCATTGGCATAAATCTTGATTTGATGCTCCTTTTTCCAGAAGTCAGGCTTGCCTTCATTGTATTTCTTTAAATTGCCATCTCTCATATTGGGATGAGCCCAATCTATTGCTTGAACAGGTACATCTACATCCTTTAGCAAGTTACAAATATCAACAACCAAGAACCAGTTTTGCGGAACCTCTAAATATACTCGATGTTTGAAGGGGGCAATAAAGTAATTACTTCTTCTGATATAGCCTGTAACATCGGCAAAGCCTTTTAAGAAGGCAATTTTCTCATCGCGAGTAAAATTGAACACATCTTGCGCTACCCTAATGTTTTCATGAGAAACAGCACTGCCCATATATCTTAAAATTTCCCTTATCAGGTAGTCCGAGTTTGGCTTTGTAAAAGACATTATGGAATGGTTATCTTGTTGTGTGAAGTTAAGTCCAGTTCCAGTAAGAGGTTCAATAATATTTCTAATATCCGTAATAGAGGCCCTTACATAGATTCTAACATCGTTGTTGTTTTCTGTTTGTAGCTTTTTATGAGGAATATCAATTGCTATTGTTGTTTCGGTTGCACCTCGTTTTATTTCACCATTTCCGCAAATTAATCCGAGCAAATAAGCCATCTCTGTATTCATGCAAACACCTTCTTTAGTTTAATCCAATAGCAAAACCACGATCAAATAGCTCATAAATTATTTCATTGTTATTAAGCCTATAAGGATATTCGTTTCGATAAACTGTGTTGCGTGTAAACATACGACGTATAGAAGCTGGCGGAGTACAAGGAACGTATAATCGTAACTCTACGCCCCATTTATCAACATCATCAGATAAGGTTCTAATTCCATCGTTATGTATTGTAACTGCAGGATGAGTTCTGTTATAATTGTTTAAAAAACGATTAATTGATTCTGGACGACCTTCTGCCTCAATAAAGAAGCCTTCGTGATTATCGCTTATATCTGCTAAAAAATCTAATAATTCTCTCATAAATTCTCCTTCTCTTTACAGGTTGTATCCTTCATAAAACTTATCAATCTTGTTTGGATGTTTCTTTTCAACCTCTGCGATGATGGCATTAACATCTTGATAATTTCCAAAAGAAAAACCATAGTGTTTTACAATCTTCTCTACAAATTTTCCCTTGTTAATGCGCTTAACATATGAGCCCGTCCCCACGCCTAAAAATGGAAAAAGAACAGAAGGACAATTGTCAATATTGTTAAAATAAATGCGCAATTGACAACCTTGTTTCATAACCTTTCCTCCGCTTGTTTCTCCTTGAGTAATGGGGAAATAAGGCTCGTTTGGAAACTCAGCTTCAAATTTAAAGCCTTTTTCCTCAGGAATTTGAGCTTCAATCAACCCGATTCTGTTTGGCGAGCATAAATAACCAAGTATTAAGCAAAAATCTTCTTCAGAAACATTTATGTCCAGAGCATTATGCCCCAATAAAGCCATATTAGTCTTTACTCCTTAATAAAGATTAGTAAGTATTCGTGTACTTTGTTGATTCTAAACTTATAGGGATAACCAAGCGGTCTCATATTGTTATAATCAGACTGCCTGTCCCATATTATAATATCATCAAAAATGTATCCTATTTTTTGCATTGCGGTTGCTAAGTCGCTATGTAAGGGATAAAAATTGCTTTTTTTGCGTATATCCATTACATTAACTATACAGTAACCACCTTTTTTTAAGGTTTTTTGTACTTCTGAAAATAATTCTGATAGTTTTTCAATGAACTTTTCGTAATTAGGAATGTTTCCGACATCGTTTTCTTTGTCTGAATAGTTAACGGCTTCTTTTTTGTCTGCACTTCTTTGCATATTAAGAATATCCCAATACGGCGGAGAAGTAATACATAAATCAAAATAGTTTTCCGGCAAGGATTTTAAGACCTGAAAACTATCACCATTTATGATTTTGATATCAGAATCACTTGAAGAGTTTAATTTTTGTTGAGCGATTCTATGTTCGGCAATAGAGCAAAATTCAGAAGATAAATCAATACCAACGGCCTCACAGCCTAAATTGTTAGCCGCTACAATTGTTGAACCAATGCCGTTAAAGGGATCAAGAACTTTGCATTTTTTTCTAGCAAAAGTTTTGATTAATTTCTCACAAAGACAAACCGGATAAGAAGCTGGATGCTTCAAGTCTTTTTCGGCCTTTGTTTTAGATAAATCTCGCCATATACTAAATGAATTTTGCAACCATTCTTTTCCTGTAAGGTCGTTGCAGCGCTTTTCCTCATTCATTTATGTACCACCTTTTAGATTGAATCTTTTTGATTTCAGTATTAATATAGTTTTCTTCTTTGTCACTTATGTTGTAAGCTCTATAAACAATTTGATTTAATTCTTCTAGTTTATTAAACCAGTTTTGGCTCATATATTCAATTGTTTCAAGATCATTTACTAAACGGAGTATTGTATCAAAATACTTTGTTTGGAGCTCGTTGTTTGGCAGAGGAATCTTTTTTAGATATTTTGCATCCGTATGCATTGTTAGTTTAGAATGATTATAGCAATATTTTATCAAATAGAGATTGATGAGTTTAGAGTGTAATATACCTAAAATATATCTGCACATTTTTTTGTCACCATCTGTAAAGATAGTTACCGTTTGGGAAGCCTCAAGATTTCCACCAAAAGTAGCTATTACACCCGCTTCAGCACTATAAATGTTCTGAAGAAAAATGATATTACCCTCGGTTGGTATTTCTCTGTTCTTATATCCGAATTTTCTAATATCTTTTCCTGATATAGCATCTGAAGAAGCAGACTTACCTCTTCCAACATATCCGTTTCGTAAATCTCCTAAGTGTTGATAAGATTTGGTGAGTTTTTTATATGTAGAAAAGTCTTCAGAGCAGGTAAACAACAGTATCTCGTCTTTGTAAAACTTCTGTGGAATTTTTACCATATTTACAAATCTGTTGTTTGAAAACTTTTTCAGACTGATTTTGTGCTTTTCATCACAAACGCAGTTTTTGATTGTTATTATTATTTGTTCTCCTCTTACATTTTTGAAGTAAGCGCCAATATCAATTATAGATAAAATAGTTTTATCAGAGAGCAATTCTTTTCTGAGATTACTGTATGAAGAAACATGAAGAAAATTTTTTGGAATAATATAAGAGATGATACCGTTGTCAGCAATTATTTCTAATGCACGCATTATTGCTGCAATGAATAAATTGTTGCCCGTATCAGCAACTTTTCTTGTAAAGAGATAATCGCTATCCAGTTTAGTATCACCAGTGATCGGAGCATAAGGAGGATTGCCAATTATGTAGTTCGGCTTTTGATGTAACCCTAATTTTTCAAGTATATCCTTAGGCTTTTTGCCTAATGTATCAATAGTAGCAAAAGTTCCACCCTGCGTGTTTTCAATACAGAATTTTATGGCATCTGCATCCTGATCGGCGCCAAAAACACTATCATATCCACGCTTTTTTGCGGCAAACAAAAAGACTCCTGCACCACAACAAGGATCTAATATTATAGAATTTTCAGGAATTTTAAGTTCAGAGATCATCTTTTCCGCAAGAGAAACATCTGTGTAAAATATACCGTTATTCTTTTTGTAATTCTCTTCAAGGGAAGTTTCATAAACATTGGAAGCTTCGATATATGCATTCTGCGCTAATCCCATATTTTTTCTCCTTCCTAAATATTCCTTACATATATTAACAAAAAAAAGATAAAAAGGCAATTAAAAAATATTAAAAAAATACTTTATACAGAATAAGACCGAATAATCGTACCGTGAGTTGCACAAAAACAAGTTTTGTTATATAATTCGTTTAGGTGAAAACTATGAGATACAATAATTTAGAAGTTTTTAAAGCTAAGTTTATTTCGGAAGGGAAAACTCGGTTTGTTTGTAATATCGAATATCAAAATGTAGTTATTGAATGCTATGTTCCAAACACTTGTAAATTAGGCAAACTCATCACATTAAATAAAAATGAAGTACTAATTACCAAAAATCTTAACAAGACGAAGAGAACACGATTTACGTTGTTTGCAATCAAAATTGATAACAAATATATTATTGTAAATACGGCATTAACTAATAAGCTTGTTTACCATTATATAACTAATAATAACGAATATTGTTTGTTACCTGAAAAGACAATTGAACAATATAAATGTGACTTCTATATATCTGACAAGAAAACACTTGTCGAAGCAAAAAGTATTATATCTAATGAAGAGGCACTATTAATTCCAAATAGCTTTTCAAATAGAGCAATTGAACAATTAGAAAAACTATATAACATAATTCAAAAGGATTATTTGGTTGAATACTATTTTGTCATATTTAACAATAAATTAAAGTCTATAAAAATAAATGAAAGCACTAAATACGGAAAACTGTTATTAAACAATCAAGCGTGTGGGATGAAATTAACTTTCCTTCAAGGGATTTATAATGAAAAGGATAACTCAATTGAAGTTGTTATAAATAATGATATAGTTATAGAATAAGTATTTAGAAGCCGCTTTTTGAGGGCATAATGATATATCATTGCTACCCTCATTTTGATGCTTTGAAACGCAGTATTTATGTGGGATTTAGAACCCTAAAATGCTGACATAATAGTATAACTTTTTAAATGCTATTTTGAATTAATCTTGCGTTATTATAGTATGTTTGTTATAATAAGCTTGCAAACAGGTTGTGAAATATTACGGCTGTTATCAATATAGATAACAAAATGATAACAGTATATCGGCAACGCTGGATAATATGGATACATCAAATAATCAGGAACAAAAGAAGATAAAATTTATAAACAAAAAAGTTTATAATCACATCTTTGTTGCAGAGTGGGAGTAACTCCGCTACCTCGATAAACGCCCTATTCATAAGGCATTCGGGAGTTTTGCAACCCAAAATGGCAACATTTTGGCAACAATAAAATATTCACAAAAGATTAAGAGCTATCAGACATCAAGTCCGATAGCTCTTTTTTGTTTTATGATTCTTCTATATCTTTGATTGTTTTATGTTCTTCATTTTTGCAAACAACCTAGTGTTATGGCAGAGCTAAAATCAAAGCGAGATGATTTCACAAAAATTTTGTCTTTGCTACGAAAAGAAGTTAAGGTTGCTACCAATATTTTGGAGGACAACGATGAAATCAAACACAATATGAAAGCTGAAAAGGCAATGCAACAAAAACGCTTTATTACGAAGCAAAAAACAAGACATAGGCACGATGACCTATGCAGATAAGGAGAATTTTATGAAAAAGTATATTACCGACGAAAACACGGGCATTAACTACACACTTGTAGGCGATGTGTATATACCGAATCTTGTATCAACCGATACTAATTATGAAATCGGCTATTGGGGCAGAAAACATAAGGAATATATTAAACAATATAAACCGGCGTTTTATACAACCATGCTTACTCAATGTAAACTAAATTCATACTTGCACGATGTAGATGTCCGGGCAACAGAAATGTATGATACACTCGTTAAGAAATTAGCCGAACAAGAAAATATAACCGAATACCTCAAAGCGACCGATATGCTCGCCTGAGTTCAGGCTATGAATAATATTTCAAATAGAGCAAGGGAGATTGTGCATAATGAGTTTGTAATTGAGAATTACAATAAACTATGATATAATAAGCGAAAAGGTTGTGATAATATGGGAAACAATATGTTGATATATCAAGATGAAAACGGAATTACAAAAGTTTCGGTTAGGTTTGATGAAGATGATATTTGGCTTACGCAAAATCAGATTGCAGAACTTTGTAATACTACTAAGCAAAACATCAGCCTTCACATAAATAATATTTTTAATGATGGTGAATTAAGTCAAAATTCAACTGTCAAGAAATACTTGACAGTTCAAAATGAAGGTGGCAGAAAGGTTAATCGTAATCTTGATCATTATAATCTTGATATGATTATTGCACTGGGTTGCAATTACGATAGTAACTTCTAAGAACACAGTCGTAAAAATAACCGAAAGTGCAGCGATCACAAAAAACGAAATACACTTTGAATATAATGACAGCCAAAACAATCAGGGCACAGGTAATATTATACTCAAAAATGACGGCAGTGATTTGACTATATCTTCTGATGATGAAGGAAATATATTTTTCGCCCTTGCAGAAAAATCAGATCAACCAATTACTAAAGAAATAGACAGAAAGACATTGTTAAAGTGGCTTGAAACAAAAATTTCCATGTCACAAATTAAAGCGTTAGGATACGAAATTGAAGAATATAGTTTGATGGAACGAGATGGATTGAATAGGCTATATCAAATAAAGAATGGTGTTACATATGCAGAGAACAGCCGAGAGACTTTCCGAAAGCAGGCTATGCACCATTTTAGGAACGCTGCCTTTATTGAAGACAACGGAAAAGCAACAAATAGTCCGAATTATCGATATCGTTTAACAAATGAAATGCTTTCTCTTATCCATAGAGATGGAACAGACAGTTGGGAATCAGAAAAGCTGAAATTTCTGAAAGCTCACGAAACATTGGTTGATCTTTATGCTTCTAAACGAACAATGAGAAAAATGCCTGTTCGGATTAACGGTGATGACTTTACATTCTCTCCCGGTAAGCATAACGAACTTCAAAAGGCTATCATTGAAGAATTCGCTCCACGTTTTGCTCCAAATTCTGAGTGCCTTTATGTAGGAGATACTACAGAAAAGGATTTGGTAAAGAATGTTGCAAAACTGCAAGAACTCGGATTTGCAATTACGCTTCACGATAAAATGCCCGATGTTGTCCTCTACTCTGAAGACAAGGATTGGCTATACTTTATCGAATCGGTTACATCCGTTGGGCCGATGGAGCCTAAGCGCATCAAAGAAATCGAGGAAATGACGACTGGCGTTACGGCCGGGAAAATATATGTTACGGCATTTCTGGATTTCAAGACATTCAAGCAGTTCTCAGAATCCCTTGCATGGGAAACAGAGGTCTGGATTGCCGATATGCCAGATCACATGATTCATTTGAACGGAGATCGTTTTTTAGGACCGAGATGAATAATATGACAGTTGTTTATTGCAAAATGTCCACCAAGTTATTGATAAAAAGAAAGAGATTGAAATGACAAATTACGAAACCTTGCAGAAAATTTGTGAAAGAGCAAAAGAGAACATAGATTTGCTTAATATTTCAGGAAAACTTGATGCACTTAGCAAATGCATCGCTTTTGCTGATGATCTCCATAAGTGGGTATCTTATTGTGATAATGTGAAAGACTATATTTTAGTCAAAGAAGCCCAAACCGAATGTATAAACTCAATTTATATGTGCGCTCAAGGATTTTATAAGGAAGCAATAACAACTCTGCGTCAGTTTTTTGAACATATGCTGTTTGCCATATTGCTATCAACTAATGATTATAAATATAGACTCTGGCAAACCGGACGGTATGATATGTCGTGGTCACAAATTGTAGATGATCAGAATGGTATATTTGGGAAACAGTTTATTAGTGTATATGCCGAGAGCTTAGATGAGGTACGAAGTGTAGAATTCCTTACAATTGCCAAAAATGTATACAGAGAATGCTCAGAGTATGTACATGGTAATTTTGAGAAGCTAAGTTCACTGCCCGATAATCTCCTATTCGACGAAAATGCTTTTGAACAGTATGTAGAATATTTTTCAAATATTCAATATCTAATTTGCGTGGCTTTATTTATTAGATTTAGACATATATTTAATACACCTGAGACAATTGTTGCACTTGAGCCAATTATTTCAGATAACTTGGGAACATTATCAGAAATTCAACTATTGCTTTCGCCTGAAGGAGTAAACTAATATGAGTGATTTAGTTTTTAGAACTGAAGAATTAACTAACCATCAAATAGAAGAATTGTATGTAGCATCTGATTATGAGCAAAGTATTATTGATAAGCTTAAAGCTCCCTCTCCGGTTTTGTTAATTGGAAGTAGAGGTGTTGGAAAATCATTTCTATTCAAAATGAGCGAAATTCAGATGCTTCAGGAATTCTCTGAGAGAAAAATTTTACCGGTATTTTTAACGTTCAGAAAAGCTTCGCTATTGAAAACGTCAAATCCCGAACAGTTTCAGAACTGGATGCTCAGTCGAATTTGTTCCGAAGTTCTTAGAGCGTTAAAGAAAACAGGGAAACTATCCCCTATATCTGGCGGATTATCATTATTGGCGGGTGAAAGTTCGACTGAATCGAGCAAAATTGACGATATTGCAAAAGCCTTTGAGGAGTCTTGGAAAACACCAGGAGAATTGATCGATGTTACTAAAATCCCGTCTTTGGATGATTTTCTAAATACAGTAGAAGATTTATGCGGTGAACTGGATATTTCACGTATCGTCCTATTTATCGATGAAGCCGCACATGTTTTTTTACCACAGCAGCAAAGAGAGTTCTTCACATTATTTAGAGATTTAAGATCACCCTATATCAAATGTAATGCAGCAGTATATCCTGGTGTAACCGTTTATGGGGAAACATTCGAGCCAATACATGATGCTGTCAAGGTATCTTTAGTTAGAAATGTAAATGATTCAGACTATGTGTCTATCATGAAGCAGATGGTATTAAAGCAGATCCGTGATAGCAGTTTAGCCACTAATCTTTCAAGACATGGAGAGAATTTCACTTTGCTTGCGTATGCAGCATCAGGAAATCCCCGATATCTTTTAACAAGCGTTTCTATGGCCGAAAGAATCGATGCAAAGTCAGTCAATCAAGTCTTTAGAGATTACTATCGTGAAAAGCTTTGGGCAGAGCATACCAAATTAGCAGACAGATATCCCGGGTATAAGGATTTCATTTCATGGGGACGTGACTTTCTTGAAACTACTGTACTTCAAGAATTAAAGAGAAAAAATGATGATTTCCTCGAAAATAGTAATGGTAAAGGAACAACAGCATATTTCTGGATTAATAATAATGCTCCTCAAGAGGTTAAAGAGGCTCTGAGAATACTTGAGTATTCTGGTCTGATTTATGAAGACGCTGCTGGAATACGTGCAACCCGCAGTGAGATTGGTACACGATACATGGTAAATCTCGGGTGTTTACTGGCATCTGAAGCAACTCCTTCAGCAACAGGCATGAAAATAATCAAAGCATCAGATATTAGAAGAATGAGCGAATATGGTGCAAATTATCCTGTATATCAAGGGGTTCAGGGTAAGATCGTTGGAAGCGAAACAGATGCGCTTAAGGAGCAGTTGGATAAATCAATAGATTTGCTTGAGCTAACAGATTGGCAAAAGCAGAAGATGCATGAGATTTCGATTGATACCATTGGAGATTTAATTTCCGCACCAGAAGAAAAGTTAAAACAAGCAAAATATATAGCAGATGTGCGAGCTAGAACAATAAAAAACGCCGGAATTGCAGCTGTATGTGAGTATTTGCTAGGATAATCATGCCTCCCGATAGGCAAGTGGATATATGCTATGATTTTTACTAAATCGCCCATATAAATGTCGAAACCAACTATTGATAGCAACCCCTGATAGCTTTTTGATAGCAGAAAGTCGGATACCCCATAGGATTGGGATAATTGGTATCAAATTAAGCCAAATGGAATCAAACGGTCTATACAGAAAAGCTTAGATTGCATTTCCGCTTGACGAGTGGGAGTAACTCCGCTGACTCGATAAACGCCCTATTTATAAGGGTTTCAAGAGTTTTGTAACCCAAAATGGCAACAGTTTGGCAACAATAAAATATTCACAAAAGATTAAGAGCTATCAGACATCAAGTCCG